>Ga0209777_10003879_pt1 | contig 18091 bp, 22 predicted proteins | sample FrelakmetHBP12HB_FD_187147 | JGI IMG/M metagenome (GOLD analysis project Ga0209777, IMG submission 187147) | Freshwater lake sediment microbial communities from the University of Notre Dame, USA, for methane emissions studies -HBP12 HB (SPAdes)... | ecosystem: Environmental > Aquatic >...
TAAATTCAGATTTTTTGATGTCCAGACGGTGAGGGGATATGATTATATGCGTAAGGGAGAATTTCATATTACGGAAATTAAGTTCCATGAGAACGGGGAAGAATCTTTGATACCAAGAATTAAACCATCCGAACTTCCGTAAGATTTCCTCCCGGTTCTGCCTATTCTCTCCAACCCCTGAAAATAGCGAAAGTGCTACAATAGCCGTCATGTCGGTAGAATTTACAGGTAAAGAGCCTAGATTTAGATTTGAAACACTGGAGGAATGGTTTTTTCCGGCTCCGGTCTATGTCGATGGGTATGTGTGCTCAGCCCCTCCTGAAGCCGAGGTAAAATATGAGGAAATGAAAGACGTCTGGTTAAAAAAACAGCCCAAAACCGCTGAGATTTTTGAAGTCCGGATCCATCCGGTGAAGGAGGAGGAAAGGACCGGTTATATTGTCCAGATCGGCGTAGTCTACCTGCCGCTTCCTAAATAGAAAATACCCGAATGCCTGAAAAAAATGTTTGTCTTGATGCAAATTGTCCTGCAGCCTGCTGCAGAAATATTCACGGACACATGCCCTCGAGTGAGGAATTTTTCCTGAAAATGTTTCCCGGGGCAATTCCCCTTACTTCAGGGTCTGAGACTGTGGCAAAAATAAAAAATCAGGAAGCCGGAGTTTACTATTTCGCCGAAAGGAGTCATATTTATTTTTCGATAAGCGGAGATTGTCCTAATCTTATGCAAGATCTTGGTTGTGCCAAACATGGGAAGCGTTTTTACCCTTCATTTTGCACGAACATGAAGTCCGGAAGCATCGAGTGTCTGGACTCGCGTGAAATCTATAAATTGAATTTAGCCTGAAACTTAAGGAATATTTCCTGGTTCTCAAGAAATAATTCAACCTCTCGTTTCCACCACTTCCTAAAGTGTAAACAATTTATAATCCTGAGCAAGGCCGAAGGACTTGCCTCTTCGGAAGTGGTAAACTATCTTAGAGATGAAAACTTATACTTCGTACCAAAAGTTAAAGAAACCTTCCTGGGCTCCTCCGAGTTGGGTCTTTGGGCCGGTTTGGACATTTCTTTACATACTTATTGCCATCTCTTTCGGAAAAGTTTTTATTATTTATTTTGGTAAAGAAATTGTTTTTGCGGTAGCTTTGCCATTCATCCTGAACCTTATTTTTAATTTTGCCTTTACCCCGATTCAGTTTGGTCTAAAAAATAATTTACTCGCAGCGGCCGACATTCTCTTGATTCTATCAACGCTTATATGGTCTATGATTACTATTTTTCCAATTGTGCCATGGGTTGCATATTTGGAAGTTCCATATCTAATTTGGGTCTCTATTGCCACAACTCTCCAATTAACAATTACATATCTAAACTGGTAGCACCTATAAATACTCCCGAATTTAATTCCAATCTATTGAAATAAACAGTATATAAAACACGATCAATTTGTATGCAGCAAGCCCAAAACCCGCCGGAGGAATGGTTCTACAATTAGCAATGTGCCGAGCTTCGCTTACGGAAGTTAATTCTCAAATTGTCGGCTGAATACCTAATTTCGTTTCCACTTTCTCGATTCTTTCTTCGTGGTCATTAACCTTGCGGTTAAGATCGGATAAGGTTGTTATTTCTTCCCGAACGGTTTTGAGTTCACTCATTATCTTATCTTCTCTATCATAAAACTCTTCCTTTGTCGGAAGGTGCTTGATATCATCCTTTCTGACCAGAGTGTCATTTTCCTCGATTGCCTCGTTGACTATTTCTTTTACACCTTTGAAGTCACTATTTGTTAAAGTCATAGGTCTATTAAATACCGTGAAGCAGATAAAATCAACGGGAACTGTAAGTAATGAATAATGGAAAGGGATCATCTTGGCCGTCACAAAACAAAATGTTAGAATGTGGTTAATGCTCCGATCATGATAATTAAGGAAAAAGCCACAAAAGAACAGGTCGAAGAAATGGCTGAACACTTTGACGGATATATAAAAATTGTTGTGGATGTAGAACGCGGAATTCTTTCGGGTGGAGAGGACAGACACTTTGACGACGAGAAGGCTCTTTTGGAGGACGGTTCGCACCAGGCGGATTTATGGGGAGGAGGTTTTGATACCAAGACCAATGAAATAGATTATAATTCGGTAATTAATCTCAGACCCAATCAGGGAAATCCCTCACGCGATATTTTGTCTTTGGATATAAGAAAAAAATTCAGTATGATAGTAGAGAAACTTTTAAAATAATATGGACACAAAATCCCAAATTTTAGATATAGCGATGAACCTTAGCAGAGTTGGGAACTGGGCCGCCGACGACTACAAGGGTAAGAAGGAAAGAATTAAAACTTTTTTGGCAGGAACCTCAGGTTATATTAAGGGTCTTAACCGGTCATCTTTTTCACCTTCTTTTACTGAAATATTCGGAAAGTTTGTTAGACAATATCCAATTCTCCGAAAAGAAGGAATAAATGGGCCAAAAGACCCGGTCCGTTGGGCTGAAGAAATGATGACTTGGGGAAATATTCTTACACACCGCTCCAGTCTTATCACTTAAGTGGTAAAATAGGCCAGGATGCCCTTCCAAAGTATTTATTGGCTTCTAATTTTATTGTTTGCAATCAGCCTGATTGTATATTTGTCTTATTACTTTTATCTCTCTTTTTTTAATAAATTCAATTTTGATGAAAACAAAATTACAATTGGGAAGGATACGGTTGCGTGGGATGAAATAGAGGCAATGGCTACGATATCTGTATTTGGAGTATTAGGAGGATTAATGGGTCCGGGGTCCGGCCGCGTTTATTCTCTATTCAATTTTTTTAGCTTGCTTTTTAATTTTTTTCTTTCTCCAAATAATTTACCTGGCCATAAGGTCTCTTTTGTATACGATCAGCATATTCCGGAAATTGAAAGCGGCAGAGTAGTATAATTGCCTCAGATGACTAATTTTTTAATACTTCTTTTTGCCCTTATCGTTGTTTTTATTGTCATCAGATACGTGATTAGCAGGATAATTGGCGATTATAAAAAACGTGCTAGAGTAATGAACACGTCCGAAAGGGAACTTTATTTAATTTTGCAGAAAGAACTTGGTGGAAAGTATATTGTTTTATCAAAAGTTAGAATTGAGGATTTCGTGGATGTCAGTAAAAATGGTTTGAGTTGGAATGACGAACAGTCTCTAAGAGGAAGAATAAAATCCCGGCATGTGGACTTTTTGATCTGCGACCTTTCTTCAACTGAACCTCTCTATGCCATCGAACTTGATGGCGCATCCCACCTTAAAGATAAAACGATTGAGAGGGATAGGTTTGTTGACAGGTTATATAAAAAGATTGGTTTGCCGATGACACATATTACGGTTGGAAGCAATTTTGCAAAAGAGGTGGAAGAGATAAAAAATCTCCTGCTGGAGTAGTATAATATCCCTAGATGATTATAAAATGTCCGAAATGTAAAAAGAAAATGGCGCTTATGGGCCGGGATTCCACTGAGAATACGAGGGAAGGGAAAAAATATTCACGGGATATTTATTCCTGCAAAAAACACGATATCTGGGTAACCGTTGAGAATCCGGCCTAAAATATAATAGGCCACTCACATTTCATTTGGCTGATGAGATGATATTTTTGTAGTAGTCTTTTTCGCCAATAAATATCTCCGAAGTATATCTCATGGGGTCATTGGAAAAAGACGCGCCGGTAAAGAATATTTTCCCGGCTCCGTTTTTTAAAGCATTGGCAACACTATCTTTGAGTCTGGCAACATTTTCTTCAACGTTATTCCCTTGGATATTTTCCGCCTCTGTTATCCAGATCGGTTTGCTGATTTTGTAATTTGAAAGAAGATTTTTGTAGAACGTGACGTTTAGATCCGCCGCACTGACAGATGTGGGGTCATTTTTATCCTGATTAGGAGCGGATATGCAATGCATGTTGCCGATATCGAAATAATCGGCAATTTTAGGAATCGAAAAAACTCCCTGCCAAAATTTTTGGAATTGAGGTTGGACCCCGGCGGGGGCGGCAATAAGCACCTGAGCATCACTATTGGCCGATTTAATATCCATATATGTTTTTTGTAAGAGTTCGGCGTAGTGCTCCGGACTGTCAAGGTAATAGACCGTTCCCTCAGTATTTTTAGGATCTTGCCCTAAAGTTAAATCCGGCTCATTGCCGATTTCATAATAAAGAACATCTCCATGATATCTTTTGACAACGGCCGTCAGCCATTTTTGGTAGGCCGCCCAATTAACGGGATTGCAGCGGTAGTAAGGTAATCCCGGTGTCTCAAAATCCCCTTTCTTTTGGGGAAGTCCTCCGTCGTTTGCTAAAACTTTGCATCTTTCCCCGTTTGATTTTTGGTCCCAATCGGCAAAGGGGAAAAGTGTAATTAGGAGGTTCAGTCCTTCTTTTTGCGTATTACGTACAAGTTCATCCGTTTTTGAAAAATCAATCGGGGCATTTGCGTCTTTTTGCATTGCACCCCATGCAAAAAAGCCAAAATTCGGCCTAAACCATGTTGCCCCCGTGTCTTTGATCTTTTCTTCCTCAATACTGCTGGCATTTCTGACAAAACCGAATCTCTCACCCGAACCTCCCTTTTTGTTTTGTAAAAATAAATAAATAATTACCGGGATAATAATTACAATTATTAGGACAGCGGAAACAATAAACCTTTTCACCATTCTATTTTATTGCATTTTTATTACATTTTATATGGATTTCTAAAGACGTAGTGTTTTTGTTACACTGAAGTGTGAAGAAAATTACCTCGATTATCGGATGCCTGCTTCTGTTTACTTTTGCTATCGGTTTGATAATTGCCGAATCGCGAGCCATCAGAAACTTTATTTTTTATAAAAGCGGTTTTACCCCGAAAGAAATATTCAGTTTAAACGATAATATAAACTCCGTTGCGCCTGAGGGTGCATTTGAAAAAAGGGTTGAACTTTTCAAACAAATCGATGACCTTGCCAAAAGATCAGTTAAGGGGAGTGGTTTTTCTTCAAATATATATTCTTTGGTTAAAATAAGGCTTGACAGGGCTTTAGCCGAAATTCCCAAAACTCAGGTTGCCAAAGGAAAAGTAAAGGTCTGGTATATCTACAATATGGGGATAATTGCCAAGACGAGTGAAGTTACTGTCGCTTTTGATTTGGCCGGCACATACGTTTATGCCGATATGCCCGATTTTGCCAAATATATTGATATTCTGATGATCACTCATTTTGACGGCGACCATTTTGATCTTCCCGTGGTCAGGGAAGCATTGAAAGACGGCGCTACCGTAATTATTCCGGGGGACACGATGTCTTTTCGGGGACAGGAATTCGGCCGGGATCCGAACGGTGTGGACGCCGTCAGTTTAATCAAAAAGCGCAATAGTATCAGTTCGGATCATTTAATCAGTCTTTCGCCACATGAGCCGACTATAGTTAAAGGTGTTGAAATTACGGCCTATCCGGCAATACATATTCATGACCCCGAAGAGGAAGGTTCATTTGTTAATCCTCCCTTGAATTGTTATTACGTCGATTTATCCGGTTTTAAAATTGTCCATGCGGGGGATGCCGAAAGTGTAAATGACCGGGCTGATCTTGCGAATAAAACTGTTGATCTTTTTACGTTTCATAGCACCACAATTGACCCGCGGACAAACGAAAGCTTAATGAAACTGGTTCCCAATGCCAAAACAATTTTTCCTCTCCATGTTTTGGAGCTGGGACACGGATCGGTGATTGTCGATAAAAGCCAATTGTGGTACATGAATTACCAAAGTATTCTGGATAATTACGCAAATGGTTATTACAAATCTCCAAGCGGCAAGGCAAGATTTATGCCGATGATCTGGGGAGAGGGAATATTACTTTGAGTCTGCGAAAAGCAAGCTCTGCTTATTTTGAGTGAGGGAAAACCTTCTTAGTTACAAAGGCGAGTAAAGTCAAAAGTAGATAGACCGCGACGAAAAATATAACGAAATTAAGTGTGTAATCAAGAACCTGTCGGGCAGGGGTCCGTGAGGCGATAATTGCGATATCGCGGGGAACGAAATTAAAAAGATAAACGACGGTGAGTATTGAGATAACCAATGAAACAATAAGTCTTGATTTAGCCTTTAGCACAGTTTAATAGTATCACGCTTCTGTTAGAATATGGAATGAAGAAAATTTGGCTTTTTCTTATCCCCGTTATTACTTTTTTGATTTTGTTTTTTGTATGGAGCTTCTTTGGAGCTCCCGGAAATTCAAAACAGATTAGCGTCTTTGTTGTACCTCAAGACAACAGTAATTTCAATGGCGCGCAGGCTTTACAAACTCAAAAATTTATCAGAAACGCTAAAGCTTTCGGGTTTCTCTTAAATAATTTTTCCGGCGGAGCCGAAATACAACCGGGCGGCTTTAACTTAAGCCCGAATATGAATGCCTGGCAGGTGATGAAAAAAATTACAGGTAAACCCGATTTGGTTTGGTTCAGGGAATCTTTTTGTGTCCGCAAGGAACAGGTTGGGGAATATCTGGCCGAAGCTCTTAACTGGAACAGCGACCAGCTAAATATTTGGAACTCTCTTTACAAAAACGATATGCCCGATTATTTTGAAGGTGTTTATTACCCCGATACTTATTTAATTCCGATTGGCGAAACTCCTGAGGCGGTTGCCCAAAGATTTATTAATAATTTCGATGAAAAAATTGCACCTCTTTTAACCGGATTTACGGCCAAAAATATCAAATGGACAACGGGGCTTAAAATTGCGTCTTTGATCGCGCGCGAATCCGGAAGTACGAACGATATGAAACTTATCGCAGGTATCATCTGGAACAGGTTGAACGCCGGAATGCCACTGCAGATTGATGCGACAATGCAGTATACCTTGGGCAAAAATGTAAACGGAAGCTGGTGGGGAAGCATTGATATTGCCCAGAAAAAAGTTGACTCGCCGTATAACAGTTATTTGTATAAAGGTTTGCCTCCGACCCCGATCTGCAGTCCCAATATTGATGCGATTACCGCCGCCCTTAATCCCGAGCCGACCGATTGTTTATTTTATCTACATGATGTCTATAAAGAAATACACTGTGCAAAAACCTATAAAGAACACCTGGCAAACATTAAAAAATATCTAAATTACTAAATACTTGACAAATTTTGAATGTTTGGAGTAGCATAGCCCTGTCTGCATGAAAGAGATTATTATTAGCCCCGAATCATTACCTGCGTCTGCTTTTTTTTCTATTGGTGGAGAAGCGGGTTACCGTCCCCAATCATATGTCGATTTTAGACACGCAATCAGGGGAGGCGGCACAATTATTTTTCATAATACTGATGAACAAGAATCAGCAGCGGCTGCTCTTGAAGGAATGGCTACTTTGGAGGGCGGAGATAAAAAACATTTTCTCGTAGCTGCCAATATTACAAATGAGGCCCGGTACAGGCAGGCACTCGATGCACTAGAAGTGGCAGGATTCAAAGCGGAGAAAGCAAATGACCGTGACTACAAGCTGGAAGAGAAAACAAGACAAGCCCACTGACCACAATTTATAAACCCCAATGGTTGAAAACAAGGGAAAGATCGGAAATTCCGCCGAAAGGGAAAATGTAAATAATCTTGCCAGTTCTGAAGGTCTAACCAGGTTTATGCGCAGCTTTTGGGCGGAAGCTGGTCGGCAAGTCGGAAAGAATATTGTTGTTGATAACTTTCCCTTAACCGCAGAGGAAATTAAAGAAAGAGCCGAAGGGGGTCAAATGGCTATTTTTATTCCCGAAGGATTGACCAGAGAAGATCTGGGGATGATGTTCCCGAAAATGAAAAGTTGGGCAACTCAGGAAGGGAATTCAGTCGTTGATGAAATAGATAATTCCGGCTGGCTTTGGATTGAAGCTTCAATCGATGCTCCAAACAGAGACACTACCAAGGGACAGTTGGAGGAAAAATTCAGGAAAGAGGGAAAGGAAGGTCAGTCCTTAAGAACTTATATAGTCGGAGGCCAAATCAATAAACTCTTGACTGATCATTATTTTGATGAAGGGCCGGTTTGGTCAAGACTGCCGGGTTCCGGTTTTGAGAGCGGGGATCTCTATGCGAGCTTTAACCTAGGTGGTGGTTTGCACGCCTGTTCGGTCTGGGGTTCGGAGCACCACACTACGTACGTAGGTGGTCGTTCCGAACAAGTAATTTTGTGAGATCCCGAGCCCGGACGAGGGAAAAACATAGATTAGTGGGTGTAGAATAGGGTATCGGTATGAAGGAGTGTACCCACGCGATTGCTATAAAGGATGTCGAATTTTGTAATAATGCTGAGGCCGGGAAAAATAATGACCTCTGTGAATTTCCTGATTGGGAGGGAAAAGAATGTCCCGTTACCATGTTTGAAAAAGGGGAAATAACCGAAGCTGAATTTTATGAGCTTTGGAAAAAGGCCTGGCTTCTTGATAATCAAGCTCCACAAGTAAAAAAGTCAGGGGATTAATTTGGGGATAAAAAGAATAGCTCCGATGATTACCGACCCAATTGAGGCAATCAGAACTGTAGCCGCCGCTACGTCCTTTGCAATTTTTGCTTTCTCCTGAATTTGAGGGCTTACAATGTCCACAATAGATTCAATTGCCGTATTGAGAAGCTCTAGAATAAGAACGGAAACAATAACAAGAATTAAATCAAGCCACTCAAAAGACTTAAGTTTGAGTATAAATCCAAGTATAACTGCAGCCGTAGCAAAAGTCAGTTGGATCTTAAAATTGCGTCCTTTTTGGATTGCGGTGTTTAATCCTTCAAAGGCAAATTTAAAACTTTTGAAAAGTGAATGCTTTGATTCCATTAAAATGATGATACCATGATTGTGTGGAAGATATTACAGTGGAATTTTTTGCAACATTTCTGATTTGGTTTTTGTATGCCGGGCTAATTGTTTTGTGGTTTATCGACGGCCGGATTAAAAAGGAGCAGGTAATTCATGCGCTTTTAGCCAGTCTTATCGCCTGGACTCTCGTCTTTTTGATCAAGCATTTTTTTCCGACAATTCGGCCTTTTGTCCGAAACGGAGGAGAGGTTGACGTTTTATTTAAACCGACGGATTCGGCTTTTCCGTCAGCCCATACAGCCTTGGCTTTCGGTCTTGCCGTGACAATATTTATGCATGACAGACGCGTCGGCTGGTTTTATTTAATCGGCGCGCTGGCAATCGGAGTGGCTAGGGTTTTGGCTAATGTTCACTATCCTGTGGATATTCTGGGAGGAGCTCTGGTTGGTACACTGGTAGCCGTTATTGTGGAAAGATTACATTTTTTTGATTTAGTGAGCAGGCCTATATCAAAAAGAAAACGCCGGTTATGACAGGGAAAAAGATATTTTTAGTTTTATTGGGAGTTATATTTTTAACTTATTTTATTCTTAGAATCCAGGGTTTAACTCTTCAGCCGGTATTTTGTGATGAGGCTATTTATATACACTGGGCACAAGAAATATTAGAAAATCTCCGTCTGAATGCGTTTATTCCCCTGACTGATGGGAAAACACCTCTTTTTATGTGGCTGATGGCACCCTTACTTGGAATTTTTTCGGACCCGCTTTTTGCCGGGAGGGTATTATCGGTTTTATCGGGACTTGCCACTGTAATCGGTACGTTAGTTTTGGGGAAAAAGTTTTTTAATATACATGTCGGTTTAATTTCAGCCTTTTTACTTTCGACGATACCTTTTACCGTGTTTTTTGACAAATTGGCACTGGCAGACTCAATGCTTGCGGCGTTTTCCCTTTGGTCTTTAATCCTTGCATTAAGTCTTACCCAAAAGGTAAGTATTAAAGATATTCTTCTGCTTGGATTAACACTTGGGGCGGGAGTGCTCGTCAAGACCCCCGGATTTTTTAGTTTTTTGGTTCTTCCATTTGTAATTATTGCGGCTAAATTTAGAGATTTAGGGTCAAAAAATGTATTGAAACTTATTGCCGGTTTGGCTGTCTCGGCCGGGGTGGGTTTCGGTATCTATAATTTATTGAGATTTAGCCCCGATTTTGTTAATTTATCAACAAGAGATCGGGATTATTATTTCCCCTTAACCAGGCTTTTGCAAACTCCGTTAAATCCATTTCTCGGTCATCTTGGAGATTTGGCAGACTGGCTACCGAAGATGCTGACTTGGCCGGTTATTGTCTTGGTGATCGTTTCAGTGGGACTTTCTATTTATAAAAAAAACCGGGTTTCTCTGGCTATTTTTCTTTGGGGTCTTGTACCTCTTTTGGTTGAGATGTTGCTCCTTAAGACCTTCACAGCCAGGTACATTTTATTTTGCATTATTCCAATGATATTCCTGGCCGGGTGGGCAATTGATGCCTTTTACGGCTTACTTCCGATTAGGCGTAAGATTGTTCCTTTAATAGCGATGATTGTTTTACTGATGATACCGGCGTTTTTATTTGATTACTATTTGATGACCAATCCTCAGGAAGCACCCTTGCCCAGAGAAGAAAGACATGGTTATTTCGAGGATTGGACGGCAGGATATGGTTTGAAAGAGATTGCCGGTATTTTAAAGGGCGCGGCCGCTAGTCAAGAGATACTTGTTGTCACTGAAGGCTCCTTCGGAACTTTGCCGGATGGACTGGATATATATTTGAAAAACGATCCGAATATTGAAATTTGGTATAGTACCTCTACCCTGATTTCTGATGTTTATCATATGGCAAAATTGGAGCCTACATATTTTATAGTAAATAAATCACGTCTGGCATTCAATAGAAATCTAAAGTTACTTAATGAGTATCCCAGGGCACTGGGGCCGGGTTTAGTGAGGGACGGCCTGATGTTTTATAGAGTCTTGCCATAGAAACATCCGGGTCGAACGTTTGGGCTTGACTTTTAGCAATCGGTGATTTAGACTGCTAAAATATGCCTGCGAAACAAGATATGACAAGGCGGGTTCCGATAGTTCCGATACGGGGTTCTGTAGTTTTTCCCCACACCGATACACTTCTTTCATTCGGGCGCACAAAAAGTGTCCTGGCTATTAATTCCGCTTTTCAGGAAGATAAGGTTATTGCCATCTTTATGCAAAAGGATCCCAGAACTGCTGATCCGGGTCAGGAGGACCTAAATAGTATCGGCACAATTGCCACAATTACCCAAATGATGTCCACCGAAGGTGAAGTTCATGCCCTAATCCGCGGGCAGGCGAGAATTACGCTTCGGGAGGTAATCGCCGAAGAGCCGTATTTAATCGGAAAGGTTGAAGAAATACCCGAGGAGCTTACTCAGTCTCCCGAAATCGGGGTTTTGTCAAAAAAACTCCAGGAACTTTTCAAAAAATCGATCAATCTCGGAAAGCAGGCAGAGATAATGACAGTTATGCGGCTCGTTTCGGGAAACCCCGAGCCAATTGAAATAAGTGACCAGGTTGCATCTCTTCTTGAAATTAAGCCGTCCGAAAAACAAAAAATTCTCGAAGAAACCAATGTCAGGAAACGCTTGGGGATCACCTTGGAATTGCTGGCAAAGGAAGTAAATGCCCTCGAAGTTGAAAGGACGATTTCTTCAAAGACCCAGAGACGATTTGAGGACCAGATGAAAAAAGCCATGCTTCGTGAGAAGAAAAGAACCATTGAGGAGGAACTCGGGGAAATGGACGAAGAAGGAGAGATAACGAGCGAAGAATTTAAAGAGTATAAAACTAAGATTAAGGAAGCCGGAATGCCTGCCGATGTTAAAAGCCGGGCCGAAAAAGAGTTAAAGCGCCTGAGTGAGATGTCGCCAAATAATCCCGAGGGAGGCTACATTCGAAATTATCTGGATTGGCTCTGCGATATGCCTTGGAGCCGCGCCACCCCTAACAATGTTCCTATGAAGAAGGCTGCCAAGATCCTGGAAGACGATCATTACGGAATAGAAAAAGCCAAGGAGCGTATTATGGAGTTTTTGGCGGTAATGAAGCTCAAGAAAGAGCTGAATCCTGAGCGAGCCAAGCGAGTCGAAGGACACCCGACAATTCTTTGCTTTATCGGTCCTCCGGGAGTCGGAAAAACGTCAATCGGAAGATCAATAGCCAAAGCCTTAAATAGGAAATTTGTCAGGGTTTCTTTGGGCGGAATCAGAGATGAAGCTGAGATTAGAGGTCACAGGCGGACATATGTCGGAGCAATGCCGGGAAGGATTATTCAGGGTGTTAAGAATGCCGGAACCAAAAATCCCGTTTTTATGCTCGATGAAATCGACAAAATCGGGGTTGATTTCAGGGGGGACCCAAGTAGCGCTCTTCTTGAGGCCCTCGATCCTGAACAAAATAAAGAGTTTTCCGATCATTATCTCGAAGTTCCATTTGATCTTTCCGAGGTTATGTTTATTTGTACCGGCAATATGTTGGATACGATTCCGGATCCCTTGCGCGACAGGATGGAAGTTATTACTTTTCCGGGTTATACCGAAACCGAAAAGTTTCATATAGCCAGGAAATTCTTGTGGCCCAAACAACTTGAGGCTCAAGGCCTTGAATCTAAGAAAATTGTAATAACCGATTCAGGACTTCGCGAAGTTATCGGAAGTTATACACGCGAAGCTGGAGTCAGAAATCTTGAAAGAAATTTGGCCAATGTCTGCAGGAAAGTAGCAAGGCTGGTCGCGGAAAAGAAAAAGTTTCCCAGAAATATCGAAACCGCCGATGTCAGGAAGTTTTTGGGAAGTCAAAGGTTTACATCTCAAATTGCCGAGAAGGAGGATGAAGTCGGACAAAGCACGGGCCTTTCGGTCACTCCCTACGGCGGAGAAATTCTTTTTATCGAAGTTTCCCTGATGCCGGGTAAAGGAAGATTAACTCTGACCGGACAGCTTGGAGACGTGATGAAAGAGTCGGCGAAGGCGGCTTTCACTTGGACCCGGTCGCATTATCACGAATTGGGGCTTCGAAGCAATTTTGCCGATAACATTGATGTTCATATCCACGTTCCGGAAGGCGCTGTACCCAAAGATGGTCCTTCGGCCGGGGTTGCTATTACAACAGCGCTTGTATCGGCCTTAACCGACATTCCGGTCAGGCGCGAGGTGGGTATGACCGGTGAGGTGACTTTAAGAGGTCATGTTTTGGAAATTGGTGGCCTGAAAGAAAAATCGATTGCCGGGCATCGGGCAGGTCTTAAAATCATAGTTGCTCCGAAGGATAACAAAAAGGATTTAGATGAAATTCCGGCCGAAGTTAAAAAGGATATCAAGTTTATTTTTGCCGACGAAGTAACTGACGTCTTGAAGGTTGCTCTGGCCTCCTGGCCGGTAAAGGTCAAAAGGCGGGTCAAATATACCCCGATTTCGGAAGTTTTGATGGCGAATTAATTTTCTTCCGTAATACTTACACTCAGATTAGACCCGTCATAGTTGAAAATAAAAGTAATCGGTTTATCAAGATTATCCGTAATATATAAATTTCCCAGAGGGCTAGTGCTCATAATAGCCACGCCGTACTCTTTGGGGACATCCGGAATTTTGGCAAAATTGTGATTACTGGGTGCATAGGCGGAAAGACCTGCATCCTTGGCAGTCCAATAAATTAGAGAAGCCAAATGGCAGACTCCGTCTCCTGTCAAATCCCCGTCATATTTAAAGCCTTCATTCCAGTTGAAATGGGCATTAGTGGTTTGAACTACGTTCTCCGTGTAATCGGGAAGAGTTTTTTCATGGAAGGCAAATTCCTGCCCCGGATCAAGAGTAAATTTGTAGCGGGAAGGGGATTCAACCCTGTCCCAGGAAATGTCGGGTTTACTTTTAACCAAACCGTCCATGTAGGCCAAGGTTAGGAGGATATTATCCTTGAAAACACCATTGACAAAGTTGTTGCCGTACCTATCCTCAAGCGAGAAGCTATGTGAGGCTAAAACCACGTTTGAAGCGCCAAGAATTTGAGGCTTGGCGGGACTGGTGACAAGCATGATTAAAGCGGCGATTGTGCCTAACATGAGGCGGCATTGTAGCAAACTATAAGATAAAAATCAAGTGTGAGGACTTATTTACATGGAAAGATAAATCAGTTAATCTGAATAAATGACGAAGAAAAAAATAAAAAATAAATTCAAGTTTTTTGGAATTGGTGCTGCGGTTTTCGCTATCTTATTGCTGAGTTTTGCAATTTTGAAAACTTCGTTTCAATCTACTTTTTGTGCAAATTCGGTTAGTTGTGTAAAAGACCTGACAGGTGATTTTGATCCTAGTGCAAGAAGTGCCGTGTTTCTGGGACAAAGTATTCAAGCTCCCTCTTTTGTTGCCGAGAAACCGAATGTCAATAAAGTCTTGGGAGAAGTTGCGCCGGCAGATAAAAGGATTGAGGTTGATTTAACCAACCAGATGCTTTATGCATATCAAGATGATCAGGTGGTAATGAGTTTTTCGATTTCTAGCGGCAAGTGGCATCCGACCCCGACCGGCACTTTTCATATTTGGGTCAAGCTACGCTATACACGGATGACTGGCGGAACCGGAGCCGATTTTTACGACCTGCCGAATGTGCCCTGGGTGATGTTTTTTTATAATGACCAGGTAGGAAAAGGCAAGGGTTTTAGCCTCCACGGAGCCTACTGGCATAATAACTTTGGCTATCCGATGAGCCACGGATGTGTAAATATAAGTCCTGCCAATGCCGAGAAGCTGTACAATTGGACTGATCCTGTAGCCGACGGCAATATAACTTACACTTCTGACAGTAATCCCGGGACGGAAGTTGTAATTTACGGAACGCCTCCGACTGAGTGACCCCATTGGGACTCGTGTGCAAAGAATTCCAGACCCGAGCACTTCGAGGCACAGGGAGGAACGAGCGAAGCGAGTGACCCCATTGGGACTCGAACCCAAGTTACCAGGATGAGAACCTGGTGTCCTAGACCACTAGACGATGGGGCCTTAAGCGTTATTTTACCACATTGAGCCAGATCGATATATTGACATTGGCCTCGCAAGGGGATAAAATCTGCCTCGTTGGCTTAAATTATGACTTTTTATCTCTCCACTATTTGCTTTATCAGCCTGATTAAGGCTGTCTAAGCTTGGAGAGAAAAACATAAGTCAAGTCTCTCCAAGAAGAAACGGAGAGATTTTTTTGTCTCGTACATATGAAATTCTGTCAGTAAGATTAAACGATTTAAAAATCTCTAAGGATGAATCTCATATGTCGCTAAAAGCGCCATGAAAAATAACCTAAAACTAACTAAACAAGGATTAGACGCCCTAAGGACTGAACTTGGGGAGCTTCGTGATGTCAAAAGACCGAAGATCGTAGAACGTTTGGCGTATGCCCGTTCTCAGGGAGACTTGAGTGAAAATGCTGATTACCAATCTGCAAAAGAAGAACTTGAATTCCTGGACGGTAGAATTGATGAACTCGAGGAAGTTGTAAAAACTGCATCTGTTGTTTCTGGTAACGGAAAAGCCGGCAAGGATGGTATTGGTGTTGGAACGAAAGTGACAGTCAAAGTGAACGGTGAGAAAACGGTTTTTGATATTGTTGGCGAGTGGGAAGCGGACCCTGTCAATAAAAAAATTTCTCACGATTCGCCTTTGGGTATGGCTTTGTCAGGTAAAAATGTGGGTGATAAAGTGGAAGTTGAGGCTCCCGCCGGAAAACTTCAGTACGAAATTCTTGCGATAGAGTAAGCTCTCGTGGAAGACCACGTTGAATAAGAACCCCCATCGAGTTAAAATTAGCCTTGCATGCATTGGGCTGACAAAATAGCTAAAGAAATTATCGCTTCGGGTAAATACAAACCCTACTGGGTTGATGATATGAAGACTCCATCGGGTTTTGCTCACATTGGCTCGATGCTTGGGCCTGTGATTCATAGTGCAATCTACCGGGCTCTCAAAGACACCGGTTCAGATGCGACTCTGACTTATGTTTTTAATGACTTCGATCCTGCCGATGAGTTTCCGGCTATCCTTGAAGAAACATTGGAGGGTCACCAAGGCGAGGCCTTGAAAATGGTTCCCTCTCCAGATCCGGAGTTTAAGAACCTGGCGGATTTTCTGGCGGATGACCTTAAAAAATCGATCGAATATTTAGGTTTCGAGGCGAAATATATTTCCTCATGGGAACTCTATCACCAGGGTAAGTTTGATGAAGTAATTAGATTGGCATTGGACAACTCTGAAAAAATTCAGGATATTTACCAAAAAGTTTCCGGAAGTGCCAAAAAAGAGGCCGGTTGGCTTCCTTTCCAGGTGATTTGTGAGAAATGCGGCAAACTTGGGACCACAAGGGTTTTCGGCTGGGACGGCGAAAAGGTTTCCTATAGGTGCGAACCGAATCTTGTAACTTGGGCCAAAGGCTGCGGATATGAAGGAAAAGTATCTCCCTTCGGAGGAACCGGGAAGCTTCCCTGGAAAGTTGACTGGGCGGCTCACTGGAAGGTTATTGGAGTAACAATTGAGGGGGCGGGTAAAGACCACGCTTCAGCAGGAGGATCTTACGATATTGCTATGGCTATTTGCAAGGAAGTGTTTAACTATCCTGAGCCATATAAATTCCCGTACGAATTCATTTTAATCGGTGGTAAAAAAATGTCGTCCTCAAAAGGGGTTGGATTTAAGGCGCACGACCTGGTTAAAATTTTACCGGCTGAGGTTGCCAGATTTCTATTCGTCAACGCCGATATCGGGTCGCAAAGTAATTTTGATCCTATCGGAACGATGGCCATTCCGGATCTTTTTGATGCTTACGATAAAGCCTGGGAAGCAAGATCCCGTTCTTATGTTTTATCTCAGGTTGGTGGAAATGCCGCAAAAGCAAAGGGATTTATCCCCCCCAGATTCAGAGACGTGGCAAATTATTTATCGCAGGGGTTGGGTGAAAAAGAGATAGAAGAAAAAATGCTTCAGAAGAAAACCGGGTTGTTGGAAGAAAGAATAAAGTTCGCCAAAGTTTGGCTGGAAAATTATGCGCCGGACGATTATAAATTTGAAATGACGGAAAAAGTTCCGGAGGGAGCCAAAAAATTAAGTTCAGAACAAAAAGGGTATCTTGGGCAAGTTGTGAAACTTTTTGAGAAAGATATTGAAGCCGATTCTTTGCAAGTCGAACTGTACAATCTTTCAAAAAAATTAAGAATTAAACCAAGCGATGCGTTTGCTGCAATTTATCTTGCTTTTATCGGCAAAACTCACGGTCCGAGAGCAGGAGTTCTTTTAACGAATTTTGGAAAAGAGAAAGTTATTGATAGAATAACTAATATTCTGAAAGAAGGTGATAAATGATGAAAGATGACATGATGTGGGAGAAAATTGGATGGATGAAGAAAAATGTGATGAACAATTTCCTTTTGAGTATTTCATTTTCAATTTTTGGAATGCTTTTGATTTTTGGATTAGGTTTTGTTTTTCCGACAATTAATCCTTATGTAGTTATTAAATGGATTATTATCGTTTGTGCAGTTGTTTTTGTTTATTCCTTTATTAGTTTTTGCGTGCTTAAAGTTATGAAGTTCAGAGCAAAAATGACAATGAAAGGTGAGTGGAAAGCAAAGAAAATATCCAAGAAATAGTACGCGGTAGACGATGACTAAGGAACAAGCACTCGAGTTGCTGCATAGCAAAATGCAGTTTCCCAATTTGCGTAAACATTGCTACGCCGTTGGGGCTGTGATGAAATCCTTGGCTGAACATTTTGGCGAAGACCAGGCAAAGTGGGAGATTGTGGGACTTTTGCATGACGGTGATTATGAGGAAACAAAATCACTTCCGGAAAAACATACGATTTTAATGTCGGAGTGGCTTAAGGAAAAAGGAGAAAACGATAAGGAATTGATTGATGCAATTTTGTCCCACAACTTTTCTCACACAGGTCAAAACCCGCCCAAAAATAATCTGGAATGGTCTCTTTTTTGCTGTGACGAATTAACGGGGCTGATTGTTGCGGTAACACTGGTCCGTCCTACTAAAAAGTTGGCCGATGTAACAGTTGAAAATATCTTGGATAAATGGGATTCAAAAAGTTTTGCTGCAGGTGTCAAAAGAGAACAAATCGAAATTTGTGAGGAAAAATTGGGGATCAAATTAAATGACTTTATTGCAATTGCCCTGAAAGCGATGCAAAACGTCTCCAAGGATTTAGGACTATGAATAGGAACGACTACAC
>Ga0209777_10003880_pt1 | contig 18081 bp, 12 predicted proteins | sample FrelakmetHBP12HB_FD_187147 | JGI IMG/M metagenome (GOLD analysis project Ga0209777, IMG submission 187147) | Freshwater lake sediment microbial communities from the University of Notre Dame, USA, for methane emissions studies -HBP12 HB (SPAdes)... | ecosystem: Environmental > Aquatic >...
CTTCTAATTTGAATTCTTCCGTGTACGTTCGGTATTCCCTTTTCGGTTCGTCCATGATCCTGTTCCTATCCTTTCTAGTGTACTGGATCTGGACATCTTTTGTGTCCACTTTATCGGGGCAACCTCAGTCCTAAGTTCTCCGTCCCCTGTCTCCAATTTCCCCCCTCCTGCTCTTCCCCTCCCATCCTCTGGAACCTCTGGCTTCTTTGGCACATCTGATACCTTTACCTTCATCCTCTAGTCGTATAATCAGAAACAATGCCTGAATCCAATCACCCAATTGATCGAGTCTGACATGAACACATCCCCCAAACCATCCAACGCAGAACTGACCCGCCACCGGCAGGAACATGCCGCCGCGTTTGCCAAAAATCTCCTGCCCCGCCGCCTCGACCTGACCCTCTCCGAAGCCCTGTTGCTCGGCTTGCTGCGGCAGGAAGTAAAAACCTTCTTCACTGTTTTTGGCCACGGCTCGACGGAATTTGGCGAGGTGCTGCGCGTTTACCAGGAAGCCGGGCAGGTGAAAGTCTGCGGGTTGCGCAGCGAGATCGAAGCCTCGCACGCCGCTGCAGCCCTGCGCTGGGTGACCGGAGAGAAAGCCGCCGTAGTGACCTCCATCGGTCCGGGTGCACTGCAGGCCCTGGCCGCCTCGCTGGTCCCCGCTTCGGACGGTATTGGCGTCTGGTATCTCTTCGGCGACGAGACCACCGAAGATGAGGGCTTCAACATGCAGCAGGTCCCCAAACACGAGCAGGGGCTGTTCCTGCAATTGGCTGCTACAATGGGCCGCGCCTATTCCCTGCACACCCCGCTTGCGCTCCCAACTGCCCTGCAGCGCGGCGCCGCGACGGTCGACCATCCTTACCGTCCCGGTCCATTCTACCTGCTCATGCCGATGAACACCCAGGCGGCCTGGCTGCCGGGCTTCAACCTGAACGAACTGCCCGAGGCCAGCCCGGTTTCCCTGGGCGCGGCGGAAGGCGATTATGCCCGTGCCGCGCAGTGGATCCGGGAGGCGCCGCGGGTCGTCGTCAAAGTGGGTGGCGGCGGGCGGACTGCCGGCCCCGGGCTGGTTGACCTGCTCGGGTGTTCGGGCGGTGTGTTGGTGCATACCCCCATCGCCAGCGGCTGCGTCCCGTACCATCACCCGCAGAACATGACCCTCGGTGGCTCGAAGGGCTCACTGTGCGGCAACTACGCCATGGAAAACGCCGACCTGCTCATCGCCGTCGGGACACGCGCGGTCTGCCAGTCGGACTGCTCGCGTACCGGCTATCCCAATGTAAAGCGGGTGATCAATATAAATGCGGATCTGGATGATGCCACCCACTACCGTCACACCCTGGCGCTCGTCGGGGATGTGGTCCGCACCCTGGAGAAACTGGATCAGACCCTCGGCCCGGGAACAACAGACAAAGCGGAATGGCTGAAAGTCTGTGCGGAGAAAAAATCCGCCTGGCAGGAGCACAAATTACACCGTTTACAGACCCCGGTCCTGACGGACGATTATTGGGGGGGCTCGGTGCTGACCCAGCCGGCAGCCATCAAACTCGCCACCGATTGGGCCAGGGCGCGGGCGGCGGTCTGCTTCTTCGATGCCGGCGATGTGCAGGCCAACGGCTTCCAGATTGTCGAGGATGAGCGTCCTGGCCAGACATTCACCGAGGCCGGGGCTAGTTACATGGGCTTCGCCGTCTCGGCCTTGCTGGCAACGGGTGTTGCCTCGCAACCCTTCTATGGTCTGGCGCTCACCGGCGACGGCTCGTTCACCATGAACCCGCAGATCCTGATCGACGGCGTCGAGCATGGGGCGCGCGGCTGCATCCTGCTGCTTGATAACGGCCGGATGGGCGCCATCATCGGCCTGCAGGAAGCCCAGTATGGAGCTGGTTTCGCTACCTGGAACAGCCTCCACGTGGACTACCTGGCCTGGGCGGGCGCGGTGCCTGGCCTTCTGGCGTTGGACGGTGGTCGGACGCCCGAGTCGCTCCAGGCCGCGCTGGACCAGGCTAAGAAGCACACCGGGCTGTCACTGATCTGCGTGCCGGTCTATTACGGACCTGACCCGCTGGGCGGCATGGGCGTCTACGGGCGCTGGAACGTGGGCGCCTGGAGCGACGATGTCCAGGCCATGCGGCATAAGATCGGGTTGTAAATATGATTGAGCATGGCATCTTCGAAGGTCTGCACGGAGCTTATCCGCGTGCCCTATACCGGGCGATGGGAGTTCAGGAAGCTGATTTTGGCAAGCCGTTGATCGGTATCGTCAATTCCTGGAGCGAGGTCAATCCCGGTCATTTTCATCTGCGCCAGCTCGCTGAATGGGTTAAGCAGGGCGTCCGGGAGGCCGGCGGGACACCCGTCGAGTTCAATACAGTCGCGCCCTGTGACGGGATCGCCCAGGGCAGGGGTATGCACTATATTCTCCCCTTGCGGGATGTAATCGCAGCCTCCATAGAATTAATGGTAGGCGCCAACCGCTTTGACGGGCTGGTGATGTTGTGTAACTGCGACAAAATCGTTCCGGGGATGCTGATGGCTGCGGCTCGAATGGACCTCCCCACCCTGTTCGTAACCGGAGGTCCGATGGCCTCCGGCAGGATCGGGGAACGCGTGGTAATGACCAGCGATGTCAAAGAGGGAATGGGAAAACTCAAAGCAAACAGGATTTCTGAAGACGAATTCCATGACCTTGAGAGCCACGCCTGTCCCGGCCCAGGTGCCTGCAATTTCATGGGCACCGCCAGCACGATGAACTGCGTAACCGAAACACTGGGCCTGACGCTGCCGTATTGCGCCACCCTGCCTGCCCTCCATCCGTATCGCCGGGAGCTGTGCCTGGCAAGCGGGAAGCAGATCCTCCGGTTGGTGGAGCAGAACCTGACTGCCCGCCGGATGCTGACTCGTGAGAGCCTGGAGAATGCCATCCGGGTAGTCTTGGCGCTTGGGGGTTCCACCAACGCCGCGCTACACATCCCTGCCATAGCACATGAGGCCGGGATTACCCTGGAATTGGATGTCTTCGACGATTTCAGCCGCCGGACTCCCTTGATTGGCAAATTCCGCCCGGCCAGCCCCTATACTGTCGTTGACCTGCACGAGGCGGGGGGTGTCCCGGCCGTGCTCAAAATCCTTTCACCGCTACTTCATCTCGACCTCCCCACCGTTACGAACGAAACTCTCCGTGAACGGGCGGCCAGGGCGAAAACACAACGTTCGGAAGTGCTCCATCCGTTGGAATCCCCCTTGGCTCCAGAAGGTGGGCTGGCGATCCTGCGCGGCAATCTGGCACCTGACGGCGCTGTAGTCAAGCAAAGTGGGGTGGTCGCCGGGATGCTGCGACATACCGGCCCGGCGCGGGTGTTCGAACGGGAAGAAGAATTGGAAAATACGCTCGAAATGGATAAAATCAAACCGGGTGATGTACTGGTCATCCGCAACGAGGGGCCACGCGGCGGGCCGGGCATGCGCGAGTTGTCCATCCCTGCCGCGATCCTGACCGGAATGGGGTTGAATGATTCGGTGGCCATGATCACCGATGGGCGCTTTTCGGGTGCAACCCGCGGTCCATGCATCGGGCATGTCGCTCCGGAGGCTTTTGTCGGCGGATTAATCGGTCTGGTCAGGGACGGCGACCAAATTGAAATTGACATCCCGAATCGCCTCCTGGATCTGCTGGTATCCGAAGAAGAACTTGCCCGTCGCCGGGAGAATTGGCAGCCGCATCCTCCTGCCACCAGCAATGGTTTTTTGGAGCTATACAGCCGTATCGTCACCCAGTCAAACCAGGGCGCTATCCTAAAAGCCTGAAACTTCTTACGCCAGGATTTATGGAAAAGGTAATCATGAACAACCAACCCCATTCCAACAAACTTACCAAGGAAAAACAATGAACCCGATCCGTGTTGCCATTGTCGGCTGTGGCCGCATCTCCGATCTGCATCAAATCGGCTATCGCGGCCGCCAGGATGCAAAAATCGTCGCGGTCTGCGATACCAACAAAACCCATGCCCGCCAGAAGGCCAGGGAGTGGGGCGCGGATAAAATCTATACCAACTACCATCAGGTGCTGGAGGACAAGGAAGTAAATGTGGTTGAACTGCTCACCCCCCACCACCTGCACTGCCCGATGACCGTCCAGGCCTGCCAGGCGGGCAAGCACGTCTCGGTCCAGAAGCCGATGGCGCTCTCGGCTGCCGAAGCAGACGAGATGATCCTCGCCGCGGATAAGGCCGGCGTGACCCTGCGGGTCTACGAGACCTTTGTCTATTATGCACCCGCCATGCGCGCCAGGCAGATGATCGAGGCCGGGGAGATTGGCAGTGTATGCGCTGTACGCATGCATGTCAATGGCGGCACGGGCGATTCAGCCTGGAAAGTGCCGCTCTCGGCCTGGGTATGGCGCTTCAACGAGAAACTGAGCGGCGGAGGTGTTTGGGTCTTTGACCACGGCTACCACCTGTTTTCGTTGGGCTATTACCTGGGTGGACCGGTGGAGAAGGTTTTTGCCTGGATCGACCAGACCCCGGTCAAGGAAGCCGGCGGGATCGTCAAGATCGATGCTCCGGCGATGATCATGTTCCAGTACAAAGCCTCCCACCGCTACGGTCAGTTGGACATCGAGCACACCCCCAAAATGCGCATCTACTCGGATTACTACGCCGACGACGACCGTATCGAGGTCATTGGCGAGAAGGGTATCATTTTTATCAACCGCTACACCACCAAGACCGTCGACCTACCCCCGTTGATGCTTTTCAAAGATGGCAAGACCACGCCGATCCCGGTGGAGGGCGTGGAGTGGCACGACAGTTTCATCGCCACCACCCACGACTTGATCGAGAAGCTGAAGACCGGAGGCCAGCCGCGCTTGGATGGCCCAACCGGCAAGGCGGTGCTCCAGTTCACACTGGCCGCCCTTCAATCCGCTGCGACCGGACATGAAGTCCGGCCGGATGATGTGAAATAAGCCAGGTCCGCCATGACTTTTGTCAAATTTCCGGAAGGTTTTGTCTGGGGAGCCATCACGGCCGCCTACCAGATCGAGGGTGGCTGGAACGAAGACGGCAAGGGTCCATCCATCTGGGACACCTTTGTCCGCCAGCCCGGCAAGATCGAGCGCGGCGAAACCGCCGACGTGGCCGCGGACCACTACCACCGCTGGCCCGAAGACCTCGCCCAGATGGGGGAGCTTGGGCTGAAGGCCTATTGTTTTTCCATCTCCTGGCCGCGGATCCTGCCGGAAGGGATTGGCAAAGTCAACCCGGCCGGGTTGGATTTCTACGACCGGCTGGTGGACAGCCTGCTGGCAAAGAATATTTCCCCCTACGTGATGCTCTATCACTGGGATTTGCCTCAGGCTCTGCAAGATAAAGGTGGCTGGGGAGAACGCTTTATTGTGGAAGCCTACACTGAATATGCCCGCATTGTCGCCCGGCGCTTGGGAGACCGCATTCCCTTCTGGGTCACGCACAACGAACCGATGGTCATCTCCCTGGCAGGCAACTTCCTGGGCGAACACGCCCCTGGTATCCAGGATCCCTTCGTCGCCCTGCGGGTGGCTCACCACTTGCTGGTGGCGCATGGACAGGCAGTCCAGGTCATGCGGCTCGAGCTGCCAGCGTCAGCGAAGATTGGCATCATCCTGAACATCACCCCCACCTACCCGGCCACCGAAAGCGAGGCGGACCGGCAGGCCGCCCGGCGTTACGATGGGGTCGTCAACCGTCTGTTCCTCGATCCGCTTTTCAAGGGGGAGTATCCGGCGGATATGGTCGAAATGTTCGGCCAGATCTTCCCCGTGATCCAACCAGGCGATCTGCAGATCATCCGTGCCCCGCTCGATTTCGTCGGACTGAACTACTATATGCGCGCTGTCATGCGCCACGACCCGGAGGCCTTCCTCCTCCAGGCCTCGCAGGTCTACCCACCGGAGAGCGAATATTCACAGATGTGGGAGATCTATCCGCCCGGCATGTACGATATGCTGACCCGCATCCAGGCCGATTACCACCCCAAAGAAGTCTATATAACGGAGAACGGCGTGTGCGTGACTGACGGGGTGGATTTCGACGGGCGGGTGCGCGACGAGCGCCGTATCCTCTACCTGCGGGACCACCTGGTTCAGGTTCAGCTGGCATATACAGCGGGAGTGCCGCTCCGGGGTTATTTCCACTGGACATTGATGGACAACTTCGAATGGGCGTTCGGCTACCGTATGCGCTTCGGCCTGGTGTTCGTGGACTTTGCCACACAGAAACGCATCGTCAAGGATTCTGGACGCTGGTACGCAAACGTTATCCATAACAACGGTTTTGACCCGGAGGCATAAATGCGTAAGCTTGTTTTCCTGGTGTTGATGGTCTGCCTGTTTATCCCATCCGCGGTCGTCGGGGCACAGGGAGGGTCTTTGAATGTCTATTATGCCGGCCCTGACGGCGGGGTCCGCACTGCGCTGGGATTGGATAAGGATACACTCTTTACCTCGGATCCCGCCCAGGCGGATGTGTTCGTCCTGAACGGGGTGATCCCCGCCACAGACGCGGCAACCATCCGGACCCGGATACAGGGCGGCGCGGGCCTGGTGCTGATCCTCGGTCCAAGCCTGACCGGGCAGGGGGTCAGCGAACTTCTTGGATCGCCGGTCAGCTTGGTGAAGAAGGATGATCCTCTAAGCCTGGCACCGCTCTCAGGCAGCCAGGATAGCGTGATGAAATCTGTCATCTGGGACAGCGCCCCGCAGGTCCGGGAGCGCTTTACTTTGAGTGGCAGCAACCTTTCTCCGCTCGTGTCCGGTTTCAGCGATGGTTCGCTGGTGCTTGGGACCCAAAGCAACGGGACAGGTCGGGTATTCGTCCTGACCGCGTTCCTGGATAGTACCAACCTCGAATTCCAACAGTGGCCGTATTTCAACTACCTGGTCTACCACCTGGCTGAGTCGGCTGCCGGGCGGACGCCGCTGTCTTTCGCCGACTACCCGGCCTCGCCGGTCCCCCATCGCATCGAGCAAACTGTGCTGGTTTCACTTATGGGGTTGATCCTCATAACCGCCTGTATAGCTTTTTTGCTCGTACGCCGTTACAGCTTGGCCCATCCGGAAGAGCTGGATGCGATCGTGACCAACCGGGAGGAGTTCGCCGCCAAGGAGGCGCACACTGCCTGGGAGGAGATCGGATTCCACCGCCCGCTTGGGGGGTTCTTCGTAATGCTCTTCCTGGGCCTGCTTCTCTTCGTCCCGATCATCATTTACCAAAACCTTATCCTGCCGGTCTATATCCTGCCCTCCGCACAGGCACTCGGCATGTGGGGCCGGGTGTTGCAGTTCTTCACCGTAATCTTCACCTTCTTTGAAATGGGCACCAGTACTGCCTTCATAAAATACCTGTCAGAATACCGCATCAATGATCCGCGCAAGGGCATCATGTTCGGGCAGGTGTTCGTCTGGTGGCAGGCGCTCTCAGGCGCCTTCCAGACCGCTCTGGTGGTGATCCTGGCCTGTACCGTGCTGCCGCGTACTGCCTACGCCATCTATGCCTGGAGCGTCATCATCCACATGTTCATCAACATCCCCGGCTTTTACCGCATCATGCGGCATGCTTTAACCGGACTGCAGCGCTCGGACTACGCCCAGGTAATCGACCTCGGGTGGTCGCTGGTCTTTCAGATGTTTGCCCAGCCGGTTTTTGTTGGGATCATGCTGTTCTGGGGCCGGAGTCACCCGGCCTTTGGTACCACCATCAGCGGGTTGATCGGCCTGGGCATCGCTGGCTATGCCGTAGAGGTTATTTCTTTCTGCCTGGGCCTGTGGTTGTACCATCGGCTGGGCTACAGTACGCGCATCTACTTCCTGGCGCACTTTGATTGGTCGACGGTCTGGAAATCCTTCCGCTTTGGGGTCTTCGAAATGCTGGGGTCTGGAATCTGGGGTTTGGGTCAATCCCTCGAGATCCTTATCACCCAGGCCAGGCTGGTCAACTATGCCGAGGTCTGGGGTAATTGGGTCCTGGCGCAGAACTTTGTCTACGGCTTCAATGCGGTTGCCAGCCTGTATGAGGGCTTGATGCCATCCATCTCGGAGGCGATTTCTCATGGGAAAAAGATACTTGGCCAGTATTATTCTGCCATCGCCTACAAATGGGGCGGGATGCTGAGCGCCATGCTTGGATCCATGATGCTGGCAGTTGCTGACCGCTTCATCCTGGGGGCCAGCGGGCCGGAGTTCGTGCGCGCCGCGGTCTACTCCATCCCGCTGCTCTTGTGGGGCTCGGTCCAATTCGGCTCCTGGGTGAGCGACATGGTCCAGCGCGGATCCAACCACCCCTGGCTGATCATGGCAATGACCCTGGTGGAACAGACCATCCGCATCAGCCTGGCTCTGCTGCTGCTGAAAAAGCTCCAGATCAACGCCCTGATCCTGGCATATTTCGCCGGGATCCTGGCCAAGGATATCCTTTCCTACTTCGTGAACAACCGTGTCTGCTACCGCCAGCGGTTCTACTTCTGGCAATCGCTGATCGCGCCGGTCCTGGCAGGTCTTGCCAATTACGCCCTCCTGCGCTGGGTCACCGGTCTGATCTGGCGGAACGAACAGCTCACGAGCGTCCTGATCTTCTTTATTGCGCTTGTCCCGTCCTATCCAGTCTTTGCCTTCCTGTATGCTTTCTTCGGGGGCTGGGATGACGCGACCCTGGAGGAGGTCCACCGGGCAGCCTCCCTGGCAAGCTTCATGAAGCCGCTGGCCTGGCTTTTCTGGGCTGCTTCTGCGCTGGGGGCACGCATCAGCCCGCTGCACGGTCGCTTCCCGATCAGCATCCGACCCGAGGCTCTGGCGGAAGCCAGGGCGCTGGAGGCGGACAGGGTGAGCCTGGTGTAGTCCCTCGTTGACCGGGACTACAGTCTCTATCCGAACCATCTGCGCCTTTATTGTTCTTTCAGGATCTGTTTTGCCACTTTTTGGGCACCAACCATCACATTCAGTACCCCGCCGGTGCTCTCACTCTGGGCGCCGATGAACCATAGATTCTCGATAGGCGTCTTGTGGGCAGGCGGCTTGTTGCCAATGACCGGTGGCACACCGCCAAACGAATGGTGCTTCTGTCCGGTGCGCCGGCGATAATCCTCCGGTGTGAGGACCATGCGGGCCTGGGTATGCTGGCGCAGGCCGGGGATGTGTTTTTCGGCCTCTGCCACAAGTTTGTCAGCCAGTTCCTCCTTGCGGTCCCACCAGGTACCATCGGCCAAGGTGTCCGGGGCGACGGTGTAGATGGTCACAGCGTGTTTGCCGGTAGGAGCCAGCCCGGGTGAGTGCAGCGAGGGCACATAGATCAGGAAACCGTCCTCGCCCTCATGGTAATCACCGGTACGCAGGCGTTTCACTGCTCTTTCAAGGTCATGGGTCTTGTAGTAATAGCACAGGGCTGCCGGCTGGTAAGGGGTTGGGTCGAAGTCGATCCCCAGCTGCACCATCAGGACCGATTCCATCAGGCGGTTGGTTTCGATTTGGGTAACCAGCTCGGCGGGAATGTTTTCGCATCCGACCAGATCGAAGAAGACTTCATTCATTCCTCCGGAAGCCAGCACCCGGTCTGCAAGTTCGATGGAACCATCGGCCAATTCCACACCCGTGGCCCGGCCGTTCTCGATTACGATCCGCTTGACCGAAGTGCTGGTCAGTACCTTCCCACCGTTCGCCAAGATGACACCCATAACCGCGTTTACCAGCGACTGGCAGCCGCCGAGAATGTATGTATAAGCCGTCTGTGCGCTCCTTGTTCCGGGATAGGTCGGGATGCGTTTGTCGAACGCTGTTTCGAGGTGGATGGACGGCACACCCAGGGCGGGAAATTCACTCGGGGCGGTGACGAAATCGGCCACGATTCCCAAGAAGAAGGTCTTCAAGACGGGCGATTCAAAATAATGGTCCATCAACTGGCCTCCGTTCCAGTTCACAAACTTTTTGACCGTTTGGAAGGCCAGCAGCATGCGCAGTTTGAGCCACAAAGCCTCCAGGCCGTGGGCGGTTTCCACCCGGCGCGCCAAGGACATCAACCGGATCATGCGGTCGTAGAAGCGGTAATACCGATCCAGGGCAGCGGATTCAGCCGGGAAGAGTTGCTTCAGACGTTCACGCCTCCAGTAGGGACCCTCGTAATCCTGCGGTCTCCATAGTGCAAACTCGGGCATGGACAGCCCGCGGTCCTCGTGCACGGACGTAACCTGCTCGCTGATGCCAAGTTCCTCCAATATCATGCGCCCCTTGTCGCCGGGGGCGAAGCCCTCCAGCAGCAACGGTCCGATATCCCAGCCGAATCCGGCCTGGGTTACGGTGGCGGTTACCCCGCCCGGAGTGGGGAACTGCTCGAACACTTTGACCGCATGCCCGGCCTTGGCCAGGGTAGCCCCGGCGGTCAGGCCGGACATACCCGAACCGATAATGATAACCTTCATGCTGACCTCCTGATTTTTATGGGTAGTGGTAGTGTATATACTTGTCGTGCAAGCTCATAAAAACCTTTCTGAACTGCTCCCCCGGGCGCGGCTTGCGCACCCAGCGGTTGGCCTGGTAATTGCCAACCATTGCTATGGCAAACCAGTCAGGATGCAGGTACTGCATTGCTGACTTTCATCCACAAACTATTGTATTCCTAACCCTTGGCAGTCTTTTGCTCCGCCAGTTCCTTGACCAGTGCAGCATGGGACTTGCGCGTGATCGGGTACCAGATCAGGAAGGGCAGGCTGATCAAAATGACCACAGCCGGCACGATGGCAAAGAAAAGCCGGATGCCGAACAAGGCGCGTACCGTCTGCTCCACGTTGGGTACGTAACCAAACAACCCCAGGGCCCACCCACTGACGGCTATACCCAGCGCCCCGGTGAACTTGCTCAGGAAGGCCCATAAGCCATAATAGATGCCCTCCCGTCGCTCACCTGTCATCTTCTCGTCGTACTCGATCACGTCGGGCAGCATGCTCCATGGGAAGACCCACTGGGCTGAGAAACCCATCCCAGCCACGATAGCCACTACATAGATCAGGGGTGTCGCTCCACGGGGAAATAAAAAGCTGGTAATGATCGCGAGCGAGGCAATAAACAGGCCAAGGGCATAGGCCGGACCCTTATTAATCCTATCAGAGATCAGCTTGGCGGGGATAAGGAAAACCCCGATCGTCACCAGCATGGCCAGCAGCACGAACGAGACTTGGTCTTTCATATCCAGTTGGTATTGGATGAAATAAGGTACCAGCGCGGTCAGCACAGTGAAGCTGAAACTGCTCAGAATGAAGGCGATCATCAGGACAATGAAGGGTTTGTTCTTAAAGGAGGTCAAGACAGCCTTCACGGGAGGCAGTTGGGACGGTTCCCCGGCCAGTTCAGGTTTTTCCTTTATAGAGAAGGTGGTCACCAGAGTGGTTATGACTACGATCGTCCCGAAGATCGCCCCGGTGGCACTCCAGGCTTGCTGCATGTTCAGTCCAGACTGCTGGAAGATCCCGGCCAGGATTGTGGTAGAGGCCGCCCCCAGGATATAACCAAAGACACTGAACACCATGCGAATCGAGGTCAGGCTGGCACGTTCGTTGTAGTCACGCGTCAGTTCGGGGGTCAGGGCGTAGTAGGGGACAGTGGACATCGTGTGGAAGGTGTCCACCAGCCAGAAGGTGAGCAGCACTGCAAAAAAGGCCGCCGCACCTGTCAATCCCTTGGGCAGGGAAAACATGATACAAGCCGCGATGCCCAGAGGTACGGCTCCGATCAGCATGTAGATCCGCCGGCGGCCGAAGCGGGAGCGGGTGCGGTCTGACCAGTAGCCGAACAGGGGGTCGTTGGCCGCGTCCCAAGTCAGCTTTCCGACCATCAGGGCCAGGCCAGCCGTGGCCGGGTTGATACCAGCCACGTCGGTGTAATAGAAGAGCAGGAAGAACTGCATGGCCGAGGTGATCAGGGCAAAGCCTAAATCTGCCAGACCGTACCGGAATTTGCTACCGAGCGTCAGTTTTTGTTCCATTGGATGCCTCAAGTAAAGATGAATATGGTATTGAAAGCGAGAGGGAGCTAATTATTTCTGATAATCAAGATGACCTGCAAGTATTATATTCAAGCAGTTGGAAATGTCAATTCGGCCAAGGTTGAACATCCAAAACAAACAATTTCAAACCCTTTGACGTTCGTCCGGCACCTGAATTTCTTTATCAGGAAATCAGGCCAACTTGTTTGCCGATTTTAGCGAAGGTCTCCAGTACGCGGCTCATTTGCTCATCGGTGTGCGTGGCCATATAACTGGTACGTAGAAGTTGACGGCCTTCGGGGACCGCGGGGGAGATCACCGGATTGACAAAGACACCGGCATCGAAGAGCGCTTTCCAGATCGTTATCGTGCGTAAATCGTCACCAATGAAGATGGGAATAATGGGGGTCTCGGACTTGCCGATGTCGAAACCGAGGCGGAGGTATTCTTTGCGCATGGTAGCAGCAATATCGTTTACGCGTTGGATCCGCTCCGGTTCAGCTTGCATAACATGCAGGGCCGCCAGGGCAGCCGCGGCATTGGCAGGCGGCATGCTGGCGCTGAAGATCATGGCACGTGCGTGGTGTTTGATATATTGGACAACGTCGTCGTCGCCCGCGATGAAGCCGCCGAGCGAAGCGAAGGATTTGCTGAAGGTGGACATGATGAGATCAACATCATCGGTCAAATTGAAATGCGCAGCAGTGCCGCGTCCGCCGCCAAGAACGCCTGTTGCGTGGGCATCGTCCACCATCAGGCGGGCACCGTATTTCTTACAGAGCGGGATGATCTCGGGCAGGTGGGCAATATCGCCTTCCATGCTGTACAGCCCGTCCACTACGACCAGTTTGCCGACTTCCTCCTTGGACTGGTGTAAAACGCGCTCCAGGTCAGCCATGTCGTTGTGGTGGAAGCGCACCGTCTTGCCCCAACTGAGTTTCGCACCATCCACAATGGAGGCGTGGTCCTGTTTATCGAGGAGCACCACGTCCTCCCGGCTGACGAGAGCGCTGATCGTACCCAGGTTGGTCTGCATTCCGGTCGAGAAAACGAGGGCGGCTTCCTTGCCGACCCATTCAGCCAGTTCACGCTCAAGTTGTTCGTGAAGTTCGATGGTTCCATTGAGGAAGCGGGAGCCAGTGCAAGAAGTCCCGTAGCGCTGAATGGCGTCAAGCGCAGCCTGTCGTACCTTGGGATGGGTCGTCAAGCCGAGGTAATTGTTCGACCCGCACATGATGAGGCGGTGACCGCGAAATACAGCTTCAGTGCCCTCATTCTCGGTCAGTGGGATAAAGTAGGGATAATATCCACCCTTAATGGCCTCTTTCGCCGTAGTGTATTTGAAACATTTCTCAAAGATATCCATCCCGTTCTCCTTGTAATTGGTGATATATGCCTTCCAGTGGAACGATCATTTCCCTGTTACGACCACGAAAGCCGCCTGTTTATGAGTGTAGAGCTGAAGGCAGCTAAGCATTCTTATTTTTCTTTCCCGAAGCTGCCATTTTGTCCAGGATGGTGAAGACCAGGCTCTTGGGCAATTTGCTGGTCAGGAGGTAGAACAGGCGCGAGTCAATACCGGGGAAGATCATGAAGTAACCTTTCTCAGCCTGGCGCAGGATGGCGCGGGCCACCTTCTCGGCAGAGAGGGCTTTGGCATTTCCGGAGATAGCCTTCGTCTCGGCAGGCTTGAACGGCTCCTCATAGGCCAGCTGCGGCGTATCGGTGTCAGGCGGGAAAGCCACCGAGACGCGGATGCCGTGCGATTTCATCTCTGCCCGCAGGACTTCCGAGAAGCCGGTCACGGCATACTTCGTCGCACCGTAAGCGCTGTATCCGAATACGCCCAGATAACCCGCCATTGAAGAGATATTGATAATATGGCCGGAGCCGCGTTCCAACATGCCATGCAGGGCTGCAGTGGTCACATAGACTGTCCCGAAATAGTTGACCTGCATCAAACGCTCGAAAACTTCCATCGAGAGCTCCTGGATATATCCTGGCTGGGTGATGCCGGCCGAATTGAAGACCGCGTCCGGTGCGCCGGCGGACTTCGTCACAGTTTCGACAGCTTGCGCGGCCTGCTGTGGGTCCGAGACATCGGCAACGATAATCCCACAGAGCTGGGAACGGTCACGGCGGGTAGCCTCCACTTCTGTAAGCGCAGCCTCCAGGACCTCGCGCCGGCGCGCGGTCAACCAGACATGCGCGCCTGCCGCAGCCATTTGCTTTGCCGCGGCCAACCCAATCCCGCTCGAACCCCCGGTGACTAAGACTACCTTTTTATTCCAATACTGGTTTTGTGCCATATTTACCTCTAATGCAAATTTCCTCTTGAAGGAATAATGATTGACATATTCTGCCGGATCAGGTTGGAAACCAGGCAGTTCTAGTTACATCTATCCAATGCAGCCCGATTGTTCCATGAAAGCTGGCAGATGAGTGCAGCTGCTCTATCTCCCGTGGTAAGCTGCCTGTGCCTTTACACACCCTCTACGCTCGATAATACATTTTCGAATTTGTTCAACGCCTCGTCGATGACCACGTCCGTGTCAGCCATGGAGGTGTACATGCGGCTGCCTGCCAGTGTGATGAGGCCGTTCGCCATGTAAGCCGCGCCCATCTCTTCCATCATGTGCCTGCGCGGCTTGAGTTCCTTCAGCAGCCGGATGGGGTTGTGCAGGTCGAGCAGCATCACCCCGGAGGTCTCGAGGTGGACGATGGAACCTTGATTGAAAACCACGAACGGCAGACTGTGCTTGTCAATGACAGCCTGCAGGCCGCGTGTCAGGCGGTCACCAGCCCTCCCGGCCAGGACTGGGGCGTTGGTGCGTTCCATCTCGAGCAGGGCGTAGTACCCGGCTACGCACGAGAGTGGATTGGCCGAGAGGGTCCCACCGACATAGGCCTGTTCGCCGGCGCCTCCAATACCGGCCGCAAAGCGCATGATCACATCCGCCCGGCCGCCCACGCCGCCGGCCATCGGGTACCCGCCCGTGATGCACTTGCCAAAGACGGTTAGGTCGGGTTTGACCCCAAAGTAACCCTGCGCGCCTCCCATACCCAGGCGGAAGCCGGTCACAACTTCGTCGAAGATGAGCAGCGACCCAAACTCGTCGCACAGCTCGCGGACTTTCCCATTAAAGTCGTAGGGCACCGGGCGGGTGCCGCTCTCCGGTCCGACTGGCTCGACGATGATTGCCGCCGTGCCGCCCAATAGGCGGTTGAAGATCAACTTTGCTTTCAGCGCCCCCAGTGAATTCGGGAAGAACTCCTGGGTGTTGGCAGTTGCCCCGACCGGAATACCCTTGGCCTCCAATCGCCCCGTGCCTGGGACATGCAGGCCGTAGACCATCGAGTCGCTCCAACCATGATAGGCGCCACCAACCTTGATGATTTTCTTTTTCTTCGTGAACGCCCGGGCAACCCGGATGGCTGCCATGACACTCTCCGTACCGGTACCGAGCATGCGGAACATCTCAATCGACGGCATGAAGCGGTGAATGAGTTGGGCCAGCTTGAGTTCGTACTCGTGGAAGAGACCGGTCACCGGCCCGCAGGTCTGCAGCATCTCGATGACCCGGTCACGCACAGGAGCGTAATTCGATCCAAGCATTGTCGGACCGCCCGCCTGCAGGAAATCTGTATAGCGGTTGCCGTCCACGTCCCATAGGAATGCTTCCTCGGCTTTTTCAATGGCAATTGGGAACGGATAATTGAAGGCCAGGTTATGCTGCACCCCGCCGGGGATGAGCTTGCGGGCCTCTTCGTTGAGCGCTTTCGAACGGGCGCATTTGGCGTCGAAATAGTCCAGATATTCCTGCATCTTCTCGCCTCGCACTGGCCGGATTGGCTGACTGATCAGATTCTTCAGTCGGGCGTAGACTTTGACAGTATCGGGATATTCAGAGATGGCATACAGTTGTTCGGACATTGGATACCCTTTTTTCCTGCCGGATGGGCTTCCTGGAATAGTTGCTACCAGAGTGTCAGGCAACTATCGGGCTGTGGTTAGGATTGGACTCTCCTCTGGAGTCGGGCATCTCCACAATGCTACGAAGAGATGCTCAGCCGTTTAATCTTTTATAGCTTCCTTTGTTCTGATGATAGAACCGTACGAATTCAGCGAATAACTTATCGTAAAGCGCCCGGTTCTCCGGATTTGGCGAATAAGTTGCCTTGAACTCGACCTTTTGTGGAATGTCCTCGAAGGCCAGGTATCCAAGTCCTACCGCGGCAATGAAAGCTGCCCCGCGTGCGTTTGCCTGGATGGGGTCACGCACCTGGCGGATATTCAGATTCATCACGTCTGCCAGTATCTGGCACCAGAGATCCGATTTTGCTCCGCCGCCGACAAAATTCATTTGTGTCAGCTTGCGTCCCATGAATTTCTCGGCCGGTGCTTTTAGCCAGCGTGTGTTGAGGGCTACGCCTTCCAGAAAGGCACGGATGATGTCTTCGCGAGTGCTTTCCAGTGAAATATTGAACAGGGCGGCGCGGGCATTCCGGTCATCAATAGGGGAGCGCTCACCATAGATCCACGGCATGTACATCAATCCATGACTTCCAGGCGGGACTTTTGCGGCAATCCGGTCGAAGATTTGGAAGACATCCGGAGAATGTTCATTTTGCAGAAGCTCATCCTTATGAAACAGGATCTTGTCGCGCAAGTAGTTTAAATTCCCACCAGCAGTGGTCTGCAGGACGATCATCAGATACTTGCCGGGGATTGCACAGGGCACCGAGGCCATCCAGGAGGAAAGGTCCGTCTTTTTATAGGGCACATGGGCGGCGACCCAATTGGATGTGCCGATATAGACATGGGCATCGAAATCGTTCACTGCTCCGGACCCGATGGCCGCCGCGCTTACGTCGATCGCCCCGGCAACAACCTTGACCCTGTCCTTCAACCCCAGTGTCCAGGTCACATCCTGTTTCAAATCGCCGATCACCGTGGTGCATTGGACCAGGTCGGGGAACTTGTCCGGGGCGATGCCGCAGGCCTTGAGCAGTCCGTCATCATATGTGATATGCTCCGAGTCCCGGTTATCGGTTACCCAGGAGGTCAGGATTGAATCGGATGTGGCAACGAATTTCCCGGTCAGGCGCAGGTTCATGTAATCCAATGCCGCCAGGAACTTGTATGTTTTTTGATAAATTTCAGGGAATTCGTAGCGGACGAGAAGCATGTGGGCTGCCGGGTCCGTGCCGGTATGCGTCGGCGCGCCACCGGTCAGGCTGAGCAAGCGAGGAATCTTGAAAATATCATAGCCAGCCACCTCGATCAAGCCACCGATGATTTTCGGAAGATGCCTGGCGCCGCGCATATCCAGCCACGAGATCACGTTCATCAATGCTTTGCCTTCGGCATCCACGGGGACGGTACACTCCCCCTGCGTTGAACAGCACACGGCAACAATGCTTTCAACCGGTACCAATTCTTTCTGGATGAGCCGTTTGGCAGTTGTGAGGAAAGCCTCCCACCAGTCCAGAGGATTCTGTTCCGCACCGCCATCGGGTAAAACAAAAAGTGGTATGTCTTGAACTTCCCAGCCAACCACCTTGCCGGATGTGGATATCAATGCAGTTTTCAAGGCCGATGTGCCCAAGTCTATCGCCAGGATATAGGGTTCTCTTTCCAATTTGTGCTCCTTTTCGTGCATTGAAGTTACCAGATCGGGCAATCAATGAACGCCTAATATATCATAAACCCCGCCGCGAGCCGCAGGATGCTTTTCAGCCTCACGTTTTTCTTAAACCGTCTGGTGTGAAGTTAAAGATTAGGGAATTTCCTATCGATTTATGCCTTGGTACCTTTATGGTGAAGAACAAAGCCCTGGGAAGAGCCAGTGTCCGGTAATTTACACCATGCGTTTAAAGTCAGCGATATTTTGCGCAAAGAGGAAAATTTACCACAGAGGATACAGTCCCATTTAGGGAGGATAATAGCACGGAGAAAAAAAACAGAAAAGGATGCTTACATATTGCGTCCACTTGTGGAGAGGCGGATCAGTTTCTCTGGCTGATGGGAAAACTCAGCAATCGGAACCTCCCCGCGCACCAGGGCCAGAAGGGT
>Ga0209777_10003881_pt1 | contig 18079 bp, 15 predicted proteins | sample FrelakmetHBP12HB_FD_187147 | JGI IMG/M metagenome (GOLD analysis project Ga0209777, IMG submission 187147) | Freshwater lake sediment microbial communities from the University of Notre Dame, USA, for methane emissions studies -HBP12 HB (SPAdes)... | ecosystem: Environmental > Aquatic >...
GGGCGGCCGCGACTACTACATCGAGAAATATGATGTCCGTGGCAGGCGGCTCTGGAGCCTGGAACCGCGGACACCCGACGAAGACTACATCGGCGGCATGACCGCCGACAATAACGGCAACCTGTATGCAACCGTCGCCGTGCGTAAAGGCAGCGTGGAGTCGTATTCCCTGAGCAAGTACAGCCCTCAAGGCAGACTCATGTGGCACAAGGTCCTTGAGCCACCGGGCAGCATCATCACGGGCTCGAAAGGTCACATCTACCTGCTGCGTTCGTATGTCAACCCGCTCACACCCGGCAATGAGGAGACAGTCATTACCAAGCTCACCGAGCGCTGAACGGGGTGGTGAGGGGGCCGGGGCCAGTTACCGCCGTCGTCTTGAAATCGGCGCATCATTTACCCTGACTCGCTGCACGCCGGCTGCGCGAGCGTCGGAGGGCATGTCTTCGCCACGGTAGATGGTACCCGTGATTATGACAGCCTTGTTGTCCTTTGTCCAGCCCGCGATCTTACGATCAGCAGTCACTGGATCAGGCCCCTGAACGCGATACTCCCACTTCCTCAGCTGCCGCAAGTGTCCTGACGCAACACCCGCAGTCCACAGCCTTTCGATCGTAAAGCCAATAGGCTCACCGCCAATGACGGTCGTCATGATCGCTACCCGCCGGTTGTCCGGCCTGAACGTGAAGGAGACCAGCGTCTCTTGATTCACTATCTCTTCCGGAAGCAGCACGCGCAGCCTGCGGGCCTTCTGCCCCTGCGCGTTGGTCAGATAAACCCGCGATCCAGTGTATAATGCAACGTGCTTTCCGTCGCGAGACACAGCTGCCGACAGGATGTGGGGCCATGTGCGTCGCAATGTGCGCGAAAGGTGTGGGAGTCGTATAGGCCCGACCAGGACCCCTGGAGGGATTGGGGGGCCGTATTGGGCAATCCGCACGCCGGGTTCGGGCACCGCGAGTCCGTGTGGAGGCGCCTGTCCAGCACGGCCTCCGCAAGAGACCATCGTGAGTGAGATGAAAGCGAAAGCGCAAAGCCGCATCACCAAACCCCCTTTCGTCGGAAATCAGCTGCCAAAGCACTACCGGAGAACCTTAGTCGCGGAACCGAAGTCCCCCTGACGTCACCACCTGACTGCTACTTACCCATTCGCCGCCATCTATCCTCCCGAGCTTTCAGCTAATCTGCTATGATTATGCCCGTAGGTCCACTTCGGGAGGGTTGCGTTGAGCAGACGGTTTGCGGCTGTGATCATGGGGGCGGGTAAGAGCACCAGGATGAAGTCCGCGCTGCCCAAGGGCGCGTATTTGATCCGCGGCAAGGCCGTGACCGGGCACATTGTCGATGCATGCATGGGGGCGGCGATGGCGAACATCATGGTAGTGGCCGGGCACGCTTCGGCTGCGTGCAGCCGAAGCAACCAAACGCCCGGCACTTCATGCTATAATTACCTGGTTTGCAGCAGAGGTGGAGCTGGGATTGGGATTGCAGCCTAAGCACATAACCGAGGGATGGACAGATGACCGAAAGAATCGCGAAACTTAGAGATGATTTTCAGAGGCTTTACGGGGCCGCGCCGTCGGTGCTGGTGAAGGGGCCGGGGCGGGTCGATTTGATGGGCATTCACACGGACTACAACGACGGCTTCGTGCTGCCGATCGCGGTGAATGTGGACGTGATGGCGGTCGGCAAGCTCAGAGATGACAGCAAGGTCTGCGTGTACTCGGCCAATTTCGAGAAGGCGGCAGAGTTCGACCTGACCAACATAGAATACGACAACATGCAGAAGTGGTCGAATTACGTTCGGGGGGTGGCGAAGTTCATTCAGGAAAAAGGCGTCAAGCTCCGGGGCGCGAACATCGCGCTGCACGGCAATGTGCCGCTCGGTTCGGGGCTGTCGAGTTCCGCCGCGCTGGAGATGGCGACCGGTGTCCTGTTCCAAGCGCTCGTGGGCTTCGAGATGAGCGGGCCGGAGATGGCGCTGGTCGGGCAGGCGGCGGAGAACAAGTTTGTTGGGGTCAGCACGGGAATCATGGACCAGTTCGTCTCCCGCAACGGCCAAAAGGACCACGCGCTGTTTTTGGACTGCCGCAGCCTGGCGTATGAGCAGCTTCCGCTGGACACATCCAAGGTCAAAGTGGTCGTATGCAACACGATGAAGCAGCGGGGCCTGGTCGACAGCGAATACGGCCTGCGCCGCAGCCAGTGCGAGGAGGCCGTGAGGCTGTTCCAACAGTGGATACCGAACGTGAAGGCCCTGCGGGATGTCACTTGTGCGGACCTGGCCGAATATGGCGACAGACTGCCCAAAGAGGTCTACATGCGCGCGGACCACGTGATCTCCGAGAACGAGCGCGGCCTGCGGTGCCGCGAGGTATTGGCATCCGGTGGCCTGGAGGAATTCGGCGAGCTGATGAACGCCTCGCACGATTCCGCTCGCGATTCTTACGAAGTGAGCTGCTCCGAACTCGAAGCGATGGTCGCGGTGACCCGCACGGCCCCGGGTTCGCTGTGCGGTCGGCTTGCGGGCGCGGGCTTCGGCGGCTGCACGGTGAGCCTTGTGAGGGACGCGTTTGTGGGGGATTTCGTCGAGAACGTCAAGCGCGAATACGAGAAGAAGACCGGCCTGGCGCCTGAACTTTATGTCTGCACCGCTGAAGACGGCGCTGGGGTGCTGGAGGATTATCGGTAGGAAGGGACAATTGTGAATGGTTGAATTATGAATGAAGGGGGCTGGGTAACTACAAGGAACCGAGGGCCGTCGATGCGTTGATGGCCGCGCTCAAGGACGCATCGCCCGTGGTCCGTGGCGCGGAAAGACGATAATCTTGGCGTCAAGCCGGCCGCACGGGAAGCGATAGATGAGCTGAACGGGGTCGGCGGGGAATCAGAGTGATGGCCGCGCTCCCGGTCCTCTCTGCAGATAGCCGTGGCGGAAGAGATTTCCGCCCCAGCGTCGTCCGGGAACCGATTTCCCGGACGATCATCGTGAGTAAGGCGTTTCGGCATTGAAATGCCGAAACATCACTGGAATCGGCCAGCCCGGAGTCTGGGGTGGCGTCGGGCTCAACAACATCGGTATGCTTGTGACGGCGTTGGGAAAGTATGGCCCTGTCAGCTCCTCCACATTCACGATCGACGACGACAGCGGTGTCAAGATCAAGTGCATCGTCCCCGATGGCGTCACTTTGGGTCCGGACTGGACTTACGTCCGCGTCACGGGCATCAACTCGTGCGAGAAGGTGCGCGTCGGCGACCACGACGAGCTCCACAGCATAATACGAGTGCGAAAACAGGACTACATCAGGCAGTTCTGATTCCACTGAGTTTTGCCTCTTGTCGTGAGAGCCGGGCGGTGAAGCACTGTCATTGAGAGCCGGGTGGCGAAGCACTGTCATTCCGAGCGAAGTCGAGGAATCTGCTTTTCAAACCTAACCCGAACAGCAGATTCCTCGTCGTGCCTTCTCGGAATGACATAGCCTGCACGTCACACTGTTTGCCTCATCTCAGCCCGCGGGTAAAATTACCATACGAACACGCGTTCGTCAGTAATGCGCGGAGCTGAAGGGAAGTTGACGACAATGCAACGACGAATGATCTACCCGCTGATAGCCGTGCTGATCGTGTTGGCGCTTGCAAGTACGGCGGCGATGGCCCAGGTTTCATTCGGGATAGGCGTCGGTGGTCCTAGTGGTAGTTTCTTCATTGGAGTCGGTCCGGGTTACTATGGCAGCCCCTATTATTACGGGGCCTACGGTTCTCCCTATGGCTACTACCCCGGCTATTACGGCTACAATCCTGGCTACAACTATCCGGGATCCTATCGCGGCTACAACCCTGGCTACAGGTACAATCCCGGCTGGAACTACTCCCCGCGCTGGGGGAGCTGGCACCACAGGTAACGCGCCGACATAGACGCGCATGGCTTTATCAGGTCGGATGATGGCCGGGAGGATCGTTCCCGGCCACAATCACGTCCTACGTCCACCCGTGCTCATACCCCGCTTCATACAGCGCGACCACGTTCTCGGCCGGGCCGATGGACTGGATGTTGTGGCATGGGGCGAGTATGTAGCCGCCGCCTGCGCCGAGGATACGCAGATTGTCGATTACTTCCCGGCGGACATCGTCGACCGTGCCGAATGGGATCGTGTGCTGGTTGTCGACCCCTCCGTGGAAGATCAGCCTATCGCCGAAGTCGCGCTTGAGGCCCCCGCGCTCCATCCCGGCGCATCTCCACTGGATGGGGTTGAGGATTTCGATGCCGATATCGATGAGATCGGGCAGTATATCCCGCACGGCCCCGTCGGTATGATGGAACACATGCGAGCCGTTTTGCTTGGTCAGCTCGATCATGCGCTTCATCCGCGGGTGCAAAAACGTGCGTATCTGGTCCGGGGAATACATCAGCGAGTCCTGTGCGCCCACATCCTCGGCGATGTACGTCAAGTGCACCTGGCCGGGGATTGCCTCAAAGATCCGGCGGGTGTTCTCGTACGCGAGATCGAATAGCTTGCCCAAGCAGTAATGCACTATCTCCGGGTTCAGGATCAGGTCCATGAACGCCTGCTCCTCGCCTCGAAGCTGCTTGTAGATAAGAAGCGGCTCGCTGCCCCCGCCCTGTATGATCCTGTCCTGCTTGCCCTCGATCATACCGGGAATTTGGGAATAGTCCCACCAGTCCGGGCTCGGCCAGGTGTAACCGGCCTCTATTTCCCCGACAGTCTCGAACCCCGCCAGCGGGCTGGAGCAGGCTTCATAATACGCGCCCGTGCCATAGTCGACCACTCTATGCTTGACCCCAAACTCGTTTTCCCCATCCGGGATACTCGGGCCGACATACTTAGCCCACACCATAAACGGCCTGTCGATGTGCAGCCGTTTGAGCATCTCGTCATAATCGCAGCCGAGGTGGGCCTGCAGCTTGTCGATGGCCTCCGGAGTGACCCAAATGTCCATCGGCACGCGGTCGGGCTTCTCTCGATTGATTACGGCCAGCCAACGCTCCCGGCCGGTCATGGTTTCTTTGGGCATGTGTCTCTCCTATATCTCTATCCTCGCCCCCGCCCTCACATCGGCCTCGCTGATTGCGTGCAGCGCATTGTAAAGCTCCACGTGGAACGTGCCGGGGCGGTCGCCGGAGATTTTCGCGGCCATCTCTCCCGCGATTCCCATTGCCACAAGTCCGCCGACCGATGCCGCGAATGCGTCTTTGTTAACAGCCGCGAACGCGGCCACTATCACGGTGGCGATGCAGCCGGTTCCGACGACCTTGCCCAGCATCGCGTCACCGTTGGAAATCTTCGCCGTGCGGCCGCCGTCGCTGACGATATCGACAACCCCGGTGAGCGCGACCGTGCAGCCGTAGACCGATGCGAACTGCCTGGCGATCTCCTCGGGCTCGGCGGATGTGCCCATGGACTCGACTCCCCGCACCTCGGCTGCTATCCCGGCCAGAGTCGCTATTTCCGCCGCGTTGCCTCTCACTATCGAAATCTTGACATCCCGCAGCAGGCGCTTGCTGGAAGTCGTCCGAAGCCTGGTCGCGCCCGCGCCGACGGGGTCGAGGATCACGGGGATCCCGAGCTCGTTCGCGCGCTTGCCGGCGAGTTCCATCGCGTCGATCCAATCGGGGGTGAGCGTGCCTATATTAAGCACCAGCGCCCCCGCGATGCCCACCATCTCCTCGACTTCCTCGATCGCGTGGGACATTATAGGCAGCGCGCCTATGCACAGGGTCGCGTTCGCGGTCTCGTTCATCACGACGAAGTTTGTGATGCTGTGGACAAGGGGTTTGCGCTTGCGGATTGCCGCCAGGTCGGCGCAGATGGTCTCTACAAGGTTCATGGATGCTCTATCCTCCGGGGTGTTGCTGAGGATTATGATAATCCTCTCCAGGCTCCAAAGTCAAAGCCTACTTCCCCAGGATCATCTTGATCGAGACCAGCAGCAGGAAGACGCCGAAGTACTTCTTCAGATCGACGTCCGGAATCTTCGACGCCAGAGTGGCCCCGAATAGACTCGCGACGAAGAACCCGATTGCTATGAACGTGACCGCGCGGAAGTCGACGTTTTTGTCCTGGAAATACTTCCACGCGCCCAAAAGCCCCACGGGCAGCACGAGGAACACAATGCTGGTGCCCTGAGCCTTGTGCTGCGTGAAGTGCAGCAGGTAAGTGAGCGCGGGGATGATGATGATCCCGCCCCCTATCCCAAACAGACCCCCGAGCGTGCCGGCAACCAGACCGATAAGCAGATATAGCGCGTAATCCACGGTGATTTTGACCTCAGGTTCGAGATTGGGCCCCGGCCAGGCCGCGAGCCACTGATATGTTATCACCTGAGGACGTTTTTCGCGAGGGGGCAACGCCCCCCGGGAGTGCCGCCCGGGGGACGTTTAGGGGGTGTGGGAAGAATTCCTATCTCATCGGCTTCTCGATGTATGTCGGCGGGGCGATGCGTCTCACAAAGTCCAGCCTGGTCATCTTCGTCAGGTTCTTGATCGGGACAAGCCCTATCAGCACCTTCTTGGATATGACCCAGTTCCGGCCCGTCAGGCCCAACTTTTCGAGCTGGACCATCCTGGCCTGCGTGGGGTTTTTCACCCAGATCAGAACCTCGACCTTGCCGTTTTTCACGATCAACTTGCCGGGGATGGAATAGCTGCCGGAGTTGCCGGACTTTGCGTAGCTCTCCACGAGCGCAACCAGCGTGGGGTCCAACCGCTGCACGACAACTTTGACGTCCGCGTCCTTGACCTGTTCGGTCTTGTCCAGGCGCTTCACGGACTCCTTGAATTTCTGAATGCTCGCCTCATCGCCCTTCACTATGATCGAGTTGTCCAGATCGAATGGCCTGGCATCAGAAACGCCATTCGGCCACTTGGCTTTGTCGCTCGAACTTCGCGCCGCGGCAGTGGCTGGCACAGCCGGCTTCGCCACGACGACGCGTTTGAGTTCCGAGGAAGACACGGCGGTAGAGCTATCCACGGCGGTAACCTGGCCCATCACTGAAGCCGGGCCACTGCTGGGTGCGGGAATGGCGGCAGGAGTCGGCATCGACAGAGCGCGAGACCTCATTCCTGACGCGAGAGATGCCGTCGCGCCGAATCCGCTTCCGCCAACGGCTCCGGTAGGGGCCATCCTGACTGCTTCTTCCGTCTGCGTCTCCGCAAGCCCCACGCCTTCATAGCTGACGCCCTCCGGCATCTCAACCGGGACGGCGATTGTCCTTGGCTGCCCGCCGCTGGTCACGGTCATCGTCTCGACCGCCACGAACGATGTATACTGGGTCATCAGGTTGTATGCCAGCGCGACCTTGATTATGTCCTCTTTGATGTCGGGCTTCGGCTGACCGGTCTGCGCGCCCATCCAGTCCTGGCTCATCAGGTCCTCGACCTTCGCCCGGGCCCAGATCGAAGCCAGGCTGTCGTTTTCCAGCTCGGCGTCCGGAAGATTGACGCGGAATGTGCTCGACCACGGCTGCCCGCCGATCTTGCCGTGCACGGTCACCTGCCCGTCCGCCGCGTCCGTGAACCGGCCCTTGAGTATCAGCGGCTGGCACGCGAACAGGTCCGGGGACTGCTTGGGATAGACTTCACTCGTATCGACAGGCAGGCCGTGCCAATCGACGGTAATGTCGGTCAGAAGCGGGCTGCGAATGCGATCGTAGAACTTTTCGGCGATGGCCTTGCTGTCCGAGTTGAGCAGCACAATGTCCGCCGCGCCCCTGCCGACTTCGCCCATTTTCTCCAGCAGGAAGCGATTCACGCTGTTGCCGATTCCAAACGGGAACACCCGCGCGTTGCCGGCGTTCTTCTGAACGCAATCGACAAGCTCGAAGTCATTACCCACATAGCCGTCGGTGAAAAAGACGACTATGCGAAGCCTCTTGGGATCAGGCGGCGGCTCGAGGGCGGCCTTCATCGCCGGCAGCATATACGTGCCTCCGCCGGACTCGCACTTCTTGAGGAATTCCTCCGCCTTGGCTTCGGTGTCCGGGGTGTAAGGCTGCGGGGTCTCGAAGAGCTTGTTCACCTCGTTCGAGAAGGAAATCATGTTGAACGTATCGCCGGGGTTTACGTTTCTGATGCAGTGCAGCATCGTTTCCTTGGACTTCGCGAGCGGCTCGCCCATCTGGCTGCCGGATGTATCGATCACGAATATCATTTCCTTGGGAGTGATCTGGTTTGCCTTGGGGGCCTTCGGCGGCTGCATAATCAGCGAGAACCACCCGCCCTTGCCCTTGACCGGCGCGTAAGTGATCATCCCGCTCTGGATTTGCTCGCCCGCCACTTGATAGTTGACCACGAAGTCCTTGTTGGGGATCGTGGCCTTGTCCTTGAGCGTGATTATCGCCGACGATTTGTCGGGGAACTCGTAGTTTACTTCGTGCGTCTCACACTTGGCCGAATAAAGCGGCACTCCCGAGTTGATGTTGACGCTTATCGAGATGTCGTGACCCGCCCGCGTGCCCTCGGGGGTTATCGGCGGGGTGATCTTCGAAGCGTCCGGGACCCGCGTCGTATCGGGTTCCCTGCCCGTGCCGGTTTGACTGATCGGCACACCCGGGTTGAAGCGCGGCCCGACAACCGTCGGGAACGAGAACTTGTAAGTCCCATCTTCGTATTTCAGAAGCTGGGTGTAGCTGATGGTGATAGTCACTTCCGCGCCGGGCTCGATGTTGGCGACCGACTGCGTGAATATGTTCGGCCTCTCCTGGTCGAGCAGGCTCGCGACCTGGCCGGCGGCCTTGGCCTCTTCGTAAATCTCACGGGCTTCCTCGCGCCTGTGGATCTGGCCGATTATCACCCGCTCGCCCACTTTCATCTCCATGCGGTCGACCGCGGAGTCTTCCGCAAGTGGGAATGTATAGACGGCCTCGATCTTCTCGCCCGTCGGGTTGTGGAACTGCTGGACCACGTTGACCCGGGCGATGAACCCGGATATCCGCACGTCCACATCGGTATGTTTGAGCGGGCACGCCCCCGCCGGCTGGCCCTTCGCCCCGATTATCTCGAGTTGTCCGGGCGTGACCGGCGTCTTCATCGGGTCCGCCGCCATGGTCGGCCTGCACGTGTAGACCGCGACAACCGCCATCGCGGAAAGCGCCAATAATGGAATCAGTATTGCTCGTTTCGTGAATCTCATTTCATATCCTCCTTTACTTGATCAACACCTTGATTGGTGGGACCTGCGTCACAGCTTCTCCCCAAGGGACTTCTCAAAAGCAGCGATCTCCTTGAATGCGCGATCAACATCCCAAACACGAATCTTCCCATCGCAGCACCCAACTATAAGTCTGTGGGCGCCCTTTGTGAAAGCCATTCCGGTGACGTAGTCGATGGGGCCTTCCAGTTCGCCACGATGCCGTCCGGATTTCAGGTTCCAGATCGCGACCCCTCTGGAGGTCCAGAACCCGTCGTACTTGACCGCTGCCAGCAAGTACTTCCCGTCAGGCGACCACAGCAGTCCCTCGACCTCCTCGCAAATGGGCCGCTCGAATGGCTTCAGCTCATTGACCGGCTTGCCCGTCTTGAGATTCCAGACACGGACTTGCTTGTGTGGGGAATACCCGCTGGGGTCTTTTGGCATAGTCGCAGCGGCGATGAGTGACTTGTCCGGTGAAAACGCCGCGCGTATCAGCACGGTGGCTGTATCCAGCGTGGCGATATCCTTCTGCTTTTTCGCATCCCAGATCTTCAGGGTACCGTCTTTAGTGACATACACCGTGTTCGCGCCTTTCGGAGGCACGATGTATGTGATGGCGTCCTTCGGGATTCCTGGCAGCATAGGCGCCGGTTCCCACGTCTTCGTGTCATACACCTTCAGCTCCGGCTTGGTAGTCTCCAAGAGCAGATAACGCCCGTCGGAGGTGAACTGCGGACGGCTGAGCTGTTCCTGCCTGCGGCCAATCAAGGGCTCGGCAAGCCTGCCGAAGCTCAGCCAGGTCCGCGTGTCTATCAAAACGTAGTCACCGGAGGACTTTACGAGCACGATGGGCCGGTTGGGAACATAGGTAATCTCCTGGACCGACCAGTTATTGGCCACCCCGGCCTCATCGATCGGCTTATACGTGTCGCTGTCCCACATCTTGATCGGGCCGTGGTCAGACGACGACAGTATCATCCCGCCGTCCGGTGACAGAATCAGCGCCCCCTCGCCCGGACCATCGCCAGGGTAGACCGTCCATTCCTTTTCCGGCTTGAACTCCGGGACATAAGATTTCATCGCGCAGAGGCTGAGTCGCAGGATGTCATGCACCTTCTCCGGCGCGTTCGCCAGATCGTAAACCCGCTCGATGCTCTTGTCACCGTCCCAAACCTGTATCATCATCCGGCGGCCCGACGGGGGCAAGCGCGATCCGTCGTCAGGCAATTCCTTGAGCAGCGTGTTGAGACGCTGGAAATCCTGATTCGCTATCTTCGGACAGCCTGACCCCTTTATGCTAAACCAATCCACGTGGAAATAGACGACGCGGCCGTCGACAGACACCCTGCAGCCGCCGTATGATAATGGGTCTTCAAGGACGTCAGCGGGCTCCGGCGAGCCGATCTTGTCGTCGCCGTGGACCTCGGTAATAACAGCCCGAAGAGCGACCTGATCTTTGTCAAACCGCGCGACCGCGTCTTTCTCCTGGAAACGGGCTACCCAGTCCTGATACGGGCTGCAACCGGGAGCAATCCCGGCCTGACGCGCGCGCAAGCGCCGGTCGATCTCCTGGTCTGTCGCGGCCGCGCATGCGGAAGCGAGCACAGTCGCTGCAATAACAAAAGCGCTGATTACTAGGTTCCGCATCCTGGCGGGACTGGTTCTCATCATCATGCCTCCATTGTTAGGCGGTAATACGGGATGATCGAGGAATCTGAGTTCCCTTCATACTCTTCACAAGCAGATTCCTCGACTTCGCTCGGAATGACACATGCGGGCCTTCCGCCTTCTGCCTTCTGCCCTCAGCTATCCCCTCGTCAGCATCCTCAGCTCCTCGTCGGTCAGCTTCTCCTTGCCATTCGGGCCGATTTCGACCGCCTGCTTGTTCTCCAAAATCACCCTGACGTTACCGAGCGTCGAGTATTGCGACAGCTTCGGATAAGCCTTCAGCAGTTGGAAGTGCGCCTCCGAGAATTGCTTGATCTGGAACATGCTCTGGTTGGGCTTCAGGTCGGCGTCCTCCCAGAAACTCCCGCGCTGGTAGAACGTGCGGCGGGCGACGTTCTGGACGTTGGCAACTATGATCGTTTGATCATTCCTGTCCTGGTAAGTTCCGCCGATTCGGTTGTTGGCCGCCACCTTGCCCAAGACCTGCGCCTTCGAGCTTCGGTAGCCCCCGAAACCTCCGGCGGAGCCGTTCACCGCGGCTGGAGCAGTGGGGACCTGCGCGGAATTCCGAGCCCAGTTGGAGTTGGCGCTCTGAGCCATGCTGTACGCGCCGGTGTCATAGGTGATGGCGTCCCCCGCAGTCATCCGGGCCCTGTCCATGCCGACCCTGAGCGATTCTTCGGTCTGCCGCTCATCGGCCAGGAACGAGGTGTACTCCGTCGGGATGCCGTAAGTCTTGGACAGCCTCACGACCTCGTCGATAAGCTCCTGATTCGAGTGCAGCCTGATCTCGTCGAGCAGGTAACCTATCTTGCGGGCCGCCCAGAGCTGCGGGATGAACTGGTTGTCGTCACAGCTTTCGGGCAGTTCGGCAACAAGCACGAACTTCTTCTTCTCGCTGCCCATCATGCCGCCCAGGGTCACCTTCACCGGGCCGGACCCCGTATATCTGCCGAAGACTATCAACTGCGTGCCGCTGAATATGTCCGGCAGATCGTTTGCCGGGAACCTGTCGCTCACCTGCACGCCCGATATGTCCAGGCTGGTGTCGGCAAGCACGGGATCGCTCACCTTGGCGAAGAACGAGCTCACCTTAGCCTCGATGTCCTCGTTGGGCCGCACGTAGTCGGTCGAACCGTGGTTTTGCTCGGCCAGCTTATCGAGCAGATGGACATTGACGTCATAGCCGACACCAAAGGCGAACACCTTGGCGTTATCCATCTTCGCGTTGCGCAGGATCGTGTTCGGGTCGGTCTCGCCTGCCGTCGGCAGGCCGTCGGTGAGAAACACGACGTAGTTTCGCGGCGAGTCGATGCCGCCCAACTGCTTCTTCGCGCCCTTCAAAGCCTGGTTGATGTCCGTACTGCCGTTTGCTTCTATCCGGTCTATGTCCGCCAGAGCCTGTCTTCTGATCTCTTTGGTGGGCGACACCATCTCATGAAACATCAGGCTCGGCGATTCATTGAACGTGATGATGTTGAAATGGTCCTGCTCCTTGAGCGTGTTCAGGCAGAACGCCAGCGCCTTCTTGGCCTGGTCGATCTTCTCGCCGGCCATGCTGCCCGTTCTGTCCAGGACAAACACCACGTTCTTCGGCTGCACTTTGGTCTTATCAAGGCTCGGGCGCGGGCTGGCGAGGAGCATGAAATACCCCGGCTCGCCCTTCTCTTTATAGGCCACCATATCCATCCCGATTGCGTTCTCGGAAACCGTGTAATACAGCACCAGGTCGGTATCAGGCTTGACATCCTTCGCCTGCCACTGGACCGTGACCTCGTTATCGGAGTACCGGTCGATATCGATGGCGTGCGTGGGCGAATAGATGTTGGTGATCGGCCTCTTACACTTGAGGCGGATGACCACCTTGCAGTTCTGCAGCGGCTTGGCGGAGAATCGCTCGGTGCTCAGGGGGTAGACGTATCTGAACGAACTGCCCACCTTCCGAGCGACTTCCGCGTAGCTCAGCTTGATCCGCTTATCCCCCCTCGCGGGGATCGGAAAAACCCTCGCTCGGAAAGTGTTGCGGTCGATGTACTCCAGCAGCGCGGGATCCCTGCGCTGCCGCACGATGGACTCGTAAATGCTCCGCGCCTCTCCCCGGTCCAGTATCCTGCCCACGATCTCCTTTTCGTCATCGAACATGGAGAACTTCGTGATTGCCGAACCCTCGGGCATCGGGAATATGTACATCCCCTCGCGGATAGTGCTCGTGTCGTTGTGGAATATCTGGTCCACTTTGGTTGTACAAAGCTGGTCCGCTATGTCCACGGTTACGTCGTGGTATTTCACGGTGAACAGTTCGTCCGGCACGACAATCGACGAGTTCGGCCTTTCCACCGGAAATATCATCCCGTCGGCGATCGCGCCCGTGGATACCATTACGAGAAGCAGCAGTGCCGGTATGACTTTGCGCAGCATAAGACATTCCTCCATCTAATTTCTGATGATTACTAACACCACATTAGACTGGGGCAAACGCAAAAATGTTAACGTATATTTTGTTAGTTGCGGTTTGCAGTCTGGAGGTTCGTCCCTGTACAAGTGTAATGCGCTGCTTTTTTCGGTATTTGCAGTCCCGACGCTTATGCGACAAAACTCTGAGAGTCCCCCCGGCTTTGCCGGGGGGTCCTCTGCCGGTTCACTTAATGTGGATCATGGATGTTGGGAGGTGTTTCCAGCACATAAGGATTGTTGGCAGGATGCCATGTCGAACGGCAAAGTCCGCCAATTGGGCTATGCGCTTGATATTGAGCTTCTTGAAGATGCGGTAGCGATGCGTTTCGACGGTATTGAGGCTTATGCAGAGCTGGTCAGCTATCTGTTTGCTCGTCATTCCCCTTACGACCAATGCCACAACTTCGCGCTCTCTGCGAGTCAGCTCGGCCGTGCTTCTATCGTCACCCTGGCCACTGGCTGGGACTGAGACGGCCCTGACCGTGGGTGCTATCCATTTGCGGTTTGCCGCGACCGCCTCGATTGCTTCAACCAGTTCGCTGAGTTGAGATTTTTTGGAGACAAAGCCGAAGCCGCCCGCGGCGGTGAACGCTTCGACACTTTGCCAGGAATGTTCGGCGCTGAACGCAAGCACGCGACATTGTGTGATTAACCACAGCATGGACTCGAGCAATGGCCCGTCCGGGTACTGCAAATCGGCCACGACAACATCAGGTACTTGCTGCCGGACCAATTGCCTCAAAGCCGCGCAAGAAGACGCCTCTCCCACCACGGAGATCCCCGGGTGGTCTTCCAGGTAGGCCCGCAGCGCATAACGCACTATGGGATGATCGTCGGCGATTACGATTGCGATAGACTGAGCCATTATCCAATACCTTTCATCTCATTAGAAGTCGCATACCGGAGCGCGGAATACTGCAGCGTCTGTGTCGCCAGTCAGATCACCCTATCCGCGCAGCACAATTAATTATAGCGTACTCATAATTATAGCACACTCATGTTTGTTGGGGCCCATTTGCGTCATGCCGCATGCAAATCGTCTGCACCGTTCATTATGGCTCGGTATGTTCGCTTATTATACCCGAAAGCAGCAAATATTTGCATGTCAGCGTTTACCGTTACAGAGTAGACCGCGAGCGCAGCCGATGATTGCACTATCAGGTCACTCGGCATGGAGGCATTGAGTGGCGTTCACTTTCTTTTTCAGGGGCATGCCCACGCTGCAGCCTATTGGTGAGCCCTTCGGTCTAATCCTGTGCAAGAACGTGCTGGTGCACCTCAGCCCCCAACGCCGTGTCGGCGTTTTTCGTATGTTCCGCGACGCGCTCTGCCCGGGAAGATACCTGGGAGTAGAGCAGACACAAAAATCGCCCGAGGAGGCAAGAGGGTGGTTCCAGCCAATGGCTGGCGCCCCGGCTTTTCAGCACGGTTGTCTGCTGAAATGTTCTTCACGCCAACCGTCTGAGATTGCCCGGCGACGCCGAAACAACCGACTGGGGGCCAAAAAGATCAGCGCAGACTGCTGATCGTCGGCCCACCGCATTCTTTGTATGGAGGTAGTATTTTGTCAACGCTAAGAACCAAAATCATCGTCATGGGTCTCGTGCTGTCGGCCATACCGGTCGTCGTGCTGGTCGCACTGACCGGGGTTCAGCAGCGCCGTCTGAACTCAGAGGTAGGCACTGAACTGGACCGCCAGATGAGAGCCAACGTGGGCGACGTGTCGCGAGACATGTATGCCCTATGTCAAACCCTGAATGACTCCGTTCGTGGGGCGCCCGGCGCAAAGGTCGATGTTGCGAGCCTGCGCAAAGCCATTCTTTCGACCCACGTCGGTAAGACGGGCTATGTATTTGTCATTGGGGGCAGCGGTGCCCAACAGGGACACTACATTATCTCGAAAGGAGGAAAGAGGGACGGAGAGAACATTTGGGGCGCCAAGGACGCCGGCGGTAACCTCTTCATCCAGTCCATGGTCAACAAAGCGCTCACAACGGCCGACGGCGAGATATTCTTCACGCGCTATCCCTGGAAGAACGAGGGCGAAGACACGCCAAGGATGAAAATCGCCGGAGTGATCTATTTCAAGCCGTGGGATTGGGTAATCGGCGTGAGTGCCTACGAAGACGAGTTCGGTCAAGCAAAGGCGAGAGTCGGCAGCGCCATGAGAATGCTCGTTATGAGCTGCCTGTTGGGCGGACTTATAGTGCTCGCCGCCGGATGCGTCGCGACGGTGCGGGTGTCGGGAGGAATCATTCGGCCCCTGAAACGCCTCGGAGCCGCTGCCGACAGGCTGGCCGTGGGCGATGCAGACGTGACCGTGGACACCAGCGGCAAGGACGAGATAGGCGATCTATCCAGAGCAATGAGCGCCATGGTCGACAACGTCAGGTCCAATGCCGAATCCGCCGACAAAGTCGCAGAGGGAGATCTTACCGTCGAGATCAAGGCCAAGTGCGACAAAGACGTGCTTGCCAACAGCATGATCAAAGTCGTGGATACCCTTCGCAGCCTGGTGGGCGAGGCCAACATGCTCACCGAGGCCGCCGTGCAGGGCAAGCTGGAGACACGCGGTGCCGCCTCCAAGTTCGAGGGAGGCTACAGGCAGATCGTTCAGGGCGTCAATGACACCCTCGACGCCGTTATCGGCCCTCTGAATGTTGCCGCCGAGTATGTTGAGCAGATAGGCAAGGGCGAGATACCCAATGTGATCACCGACGACTACAACGGCGATTTCAACGCGATCAAGAACAACCTGAATCAGTGCATAGAAGCCGTGAACGCGTTGGTAGCGGACACGAACGGCCTGATTCAAGCCTCTCTTGACGGCAAGCTCGATACCCGCGCGGACGCATCGAAACATCACGGCGATTATGCCAAGATCATAGCGGGAATCAACGAGATGCTCGACGCGGTCATCCTGCCCGTCAACGAAGCGGCGGCGGTGCTCGAGAAGCTCGCTGACAGCGATCTCACGGCGCGCGTGACCGGCGACTACAAGGGCGATCTTGCCAAGATCAAGAACAGCCTGAACTCCGCCATGGAAACTCTCGATGGCGCGGTCCAGCAGGTTGCCGGTTCGGCCACCGGCGTCGGGGCCTCGTCCCAGACGCTGACGGCTGCGGTCGAGGAAGTGGGCAAGGGCGCTCAGCAGATCGTCGAAACCATCAATGAAGTTGCTTCCGGGTCTCAGGAACAGAGCAAGCTGGTCCAGTCGTCAAGCGCCGCGCTCGATCAGCTCGGCAGGGCCATTCAGGACGTGACCGAGGGCGCTCAGAACCAGGCCCGCACGGTCGGGCAGACCGCCGCTCAGGTCGCTCAGATCTCGACCGCCGTCGAGCATGTTGCCGGCCTCACTCAAGCAGCGGCCGCCAATGGCGAGCAGGTGACCGGAGTCGCGACCACCGGCGGCAAGCAGGTCTCCGAGGCCATCGGCGCCATGGACCGCATCAAGGGCGCCACCGACGCGGTGGCCGACATGGTCAAGCAGCTTGGCGAAAGCAGCCAGAAGATCGGCGCCATAGTCGAGACAATCGACGACATCGCCGAGCAGACCAACCTTCTGGCCCTCAACGCGGCGATAGAAGCCGCAAGGGCCGGTGAGCACGGCAAGGGATTCGCCGTGGTCGCCGATGAAGTGCGAAAACTCGCCGAGCGGTCGTCCAAGGCGACCGGCGAGATCGCAGAGCTGATCGGCAGCATCCAGCAGATGACCGGTCACGCTGTGGAGGCTATGAACCGCAGCAGCCAGGAAGTCCAGGACGGGACCAACGTCGCCGGGCAGGCCGGCGAGGCTCTTACCGCCATCCAGGAAGCGGTCCTGGGAATCGTCAAGCAGATCCAGGAGGTCTCCGCGGCGACCCAGCAGGTCTCTTCGGCGACCACCGAGGTGGTCAGGGCGATAGAAAACGTCTCTGCCATCACGGAAGAGACGACCGCCGCCACCGAGGAGATGGCCGCCTCCAGCAGCGAGGTCATAACCCAGACCGAGCAGGTAGCCGCCGTCAGCCAGCAGAACGCGGCTTCTGCCCAGGAGGTCTCCGCGACTGCCGAGGAGCAGAACGCCTCCGTCGAAGAGATGACTTCGGCGAGCGAGGAGTTGTCCGGAATGGCCGCCACCCTGCAGGAACTGGTCGGCCAGTTCAAGACCAGCAGCCAGGCGGCCTCCAACCTCACCGATGTCACTGCCCGCGTTGCTTCCTCAAAGAAGAAGAAGGCAGCCTAAGGGAGACTATGCCAATGGAAACCGAGAGCCGTCAAATGACAACGATAACAGACGATGCATTCGAGCAGCTCGTCGTGATGGAGATAGACCACGAGAGCTTTGGCGTGGACATCGGCGCCGTGAACACGATCATCAGGATGCAGGAAATAACCGCGATCCCGCGGACGCCTGATTTCGTCGAGGGTGTGATAAACCTCAGGGGCTCGATAGTCCCTGTCATCGACCTGAGAAAGCGCCTCGGCGTGCATGTGGGCGAGACCACCAAGGCCTCGCGCATAGTGGTCGTCGAAGCCGCTGACCAGGTGATAGGCATGATAGTCGATGCCGTGGCCGAGACCCTCAGGCTTGCCCACGACGCGATCGAGCCGCCGTCACCGGTCGTGACCACCGTGGATTCCGCTTACGTCCGTGGAGTGGGCAAACAGGATAACCGCCTGGTGATCCTGCTCGACCTGGCAAAGGTGCTCACCAGCAAGGAAATTGCCGTACTGGGCAAGATTGAGAAGCACTCCAAGCAGGACACTGAGCGGCTGGCCGCTCAAGCCGCTTAGATGATAGGCGCGGTCGGCTTCCTAAGGAAAGA
>Ga0209777_10003883_pt1 | contig 18072 bp, 16 predicted proteins | sample FrelakmetHBP12HB_FD_187147 | JGI IMG/M metagenome (GOLD analysis project Ga0209777, IMG submission 187147) | Freshwater lake sediment microbial communities from the University of Notre Dame, USA, for methane emissions studies -HBP12 HB (SPAdes)... | ecosystem: Environmental > Aquatic >...
TCATTTCGAGGACCTCGCCCGGGTCTGGACCAGCCGCTTTGCCTCGCGGCGCACCCTTGGCGGGCGGCCCAGCCGGGTGGGCTTCACCCAGATCAACGACGCGAGCAACCGCAGCCGCATGGAACTCGACGTCGTCGCCATCTCGGGCAACACGAACGCGGATCGACCAGTCGTCCTGGCCATCGGCGAAGCGAAAGGCGGGTCCACGAAACGCCGCATCGCTGATCTGCGCCGTCTCGAGAGGGGCCGGACTCTCGTCGCCGAGAGGGCCGAAGCCTCGGCGAGCCGTCTGCTCCTCTTCTCGCGAGCCGGCTTCGAGCCGGACCTCGTGGCAGAGGCTCGTGCCCGCCGGGACGTCGAACTCATCGATCTTGCCCGCCTCTACGCCGGCGAGTAAGGGCCCAGACCACGGCCGGATCGGCGAGTGGAAACCGGCATTGCATCTGGATCTGTCTCTGGCGCTCGGACGTACCAACCGGCTGCGACGCACGGGGCGGCCGCCAACACGTGGCGTGGCCGCCTGGAGTTGCGGATCCGCGCTTGATTGCCTTGCGGCTCCGGTCCGCGACCGTCCACCCGGCAACGGCCCGCGTCGGTGGGACGCGCCCGCCGTCGTTGCCGCTGTAGCACCAAAAGGGCCGGAGCAGGGCCGATCGGTGGGGGATACCGGGACACAACCCGGGCAAACCCGGGCTTTGTTGCCAGCCCTGCAACGAAGAAGAAAGGCGGACGGGCGACAGGGGCTTGCTGGGCCGATCTGTTGCCGCGGACGGGCGCAACGCCGCCCGCTCCGCGCCCCGCCGCCCGCCCCGCGCCGCGCCCGCGCAACGCGGAGCCCCGCCCCGCGCCGTCGCGCGCCCGCGCAGCGCGGAAGCTGACACGCCGCCGGAGCCTACCCCCTTGCCTCGGCCGGACCGGCGCTTATCATGGCGCGCATGCTAAGCGTGAAGATCAGTACCAAGCACCAGATCGCGGTGCCCAGCGAAGCGCGCAGGAAGCTGGGCCTGAAGGCGGGCGACCGGCTGGACGTCGAGATCGAGGGCGACGTCATCCACCTCCGCCGCCACGTGCCCGCCGGCGAGCGCCTCTACGGCATCGGGGCCCACCTCCGGGACGGGACGGATCCGGCGGAGCGGATCCGGGCACTCCGCGATGAATGGGAGGCCCGCCAGCTGGAGCGTGAGGCGCAGGTCGCGCGCGACATCGCTGCCGCCCGGGCCGAGCACGGTCGCCCGCAGGGCGAAGACCGCTGATGACAGCCGAGGAATTGGCCGGGCGACATTGTCGGATCTCCCTCGACGCGAACGTCTTCATCTACCTCTTCGAAGCCGGGGGTCCCCTGGCGCGTGCGACGGCCGCCATCCTTGCCCTCGCCGAGACCGGGCGCCTCTCGATCGTGGTCTCGAGCATGGTGCTCGCCGAGATCGCCGTCGGGCCAGTGGCCGCGGATGACAAGACGCTGGCCGAGCGCTACGCACAGGCGGTGCGCGAGCTTCCCGGCCTGGACGTGGTGCCGCTCACCGCGGACATCGCCATCGACGTGGCCCTCATCCGCGGCCGCCATCGCATCGAGATCGCCGACGCCGTCCACCTTGCGACGGCCAGGCACGCCGGAGCCACGGCCATTGTCACGAACGACGAACGGATGCGCCCGATCCCGCGTCTGGAGGTCGTCCGGCTGGCGGACATCTCCGCGTAGGTCAGGTTGGCCTACCGCCGATCCGGGCTAACCCGCGGCCGCGGCGGCCCGCGCCGGCGCGCCGGGCAGACGCCCGAGTGGTCACGGCGTCCGTCGCAGTCAACGAGGCTGACGAACCGCCGCGGCCGCGAGCCGCCTCATCACGATCCCGCCGCCCAGCCCGATGGCCAGCCCGGTCAGGTTGTCGACGACGTCCGCGCTCTCGCAGGCCCGGTCGAGCCACAGCACGACCAGCTGAGTCGCCTCGATGGCGAAGGGCAGCGCGATCGCCGCGGCGACCACGATCACGTTGAGCCGTGATCGTGGGAGGAACGCGATCGAACCTCCCAGGGGCACGAACAGCAGGACGTTGAGGCTCGCCTCGTTGAGCCGGAGGAGATCCCTCAGCGGCGCAAAGCCGACCCTCGAAAGGTCACAGGACCCGCTGCCGACGGCCCCGAAATCGAGGGCCCCGCGGAGCGGGGTGAGCGTCGCCGACAGGATGATCCCGAGGCTCACGATCAGCGCCAGGGCCACGGCCCGACGGACGCCGAGCGTCCGACCGACACGACCTCCGGCCACCAGGGCAACCGCGACCCAGATCACGACACCAGGCAGGAACCACGGGAGCACCTCGGACTCGCCGAGACGCCCCAGCGCGAATATCAAGATCCTATCCAGCGTTGCCTCGTCGACCGCATGGACCCATCATCGCATTGCCGCGCCCGTCGCGCCCGCAGCGCCCGATGCGCCCCCGAGCTGGCTCTGTGCGGCGTCGATCGCAGCGAGGTTGCCCAAACTGGTCGTGACCGCCCCGTCCGTGGCCGGCGGCACTTCCTCGACACCACGCACGTACCCCAGCAGCACCTCACGGAGCGCAGCGTCGTCTGCGCCCGAGGCAAGCGCCAGCATCCGCCGGACATCTTCGCGGATTCCCGGGGGAGGAGGCGGCGCAAGGGCCCGGAGGACCTTGGTGCTCGCCGTCGGCTCGACCTGCTCGAGGTCGTAGAAGAGCTCCTCGTGGAGCTTCTCGCCGGGGCGGAGGCCCACGGTCTCGATCGGCTGGCTGTCGGGATCCCGCCCGGCGAGGCGGACGAGGTCTCGGGCGAGATCCATGATGCGGACCGGCTCACCCATGTCCAGGACGAACAGATCCCCGTCCTGGCCGAGCGCCGCCGCATCAAGGATGAGCCAGGCGGCCTCCGGGATGGTCATGAAGAAACGCGTCATGTCGGCGTGGGTGATCGTGAGCGGCTCGCCATCCTCCAGCTGCTGCTGGAAGATCGGCACGACGCTCCCGGTTGAGCCCAGGACGTTCCCGAAGCGGACCGACACGTAGGGCCGCCCGGTTCGGTGGGCGGCATCCGCGACCAGCATCTCGGCGATGCGCTTGCTCGCTCCCATCACGCTCGACGGACGGACCGCCTTGTCGGTGGAGACGAAGACGAAGCGGTCAACTCCCGCGGCCGCGGCGGCGTCGAGCATCACCATCGTGCCGCCGATGTTCACGTGCGTGGCGTCGGACGGGTGCTCCTCCATCATCGGCACGTGCTTGTAGGCCGCCGCATGGAAGATCACGTTCGGGGCTTCGAAGGTGACCAGCCGCTCCATTGGCGCCCGGCTGGCCACGTTCGCCAGGTGGACGCGCAGCTCGCCGCTTCCCTTTTGGTGGTTCCTTCTTGCCTCCAGCTCCCGCTGGACGAGGTACAGCGGGCTCTCCGCCCGGTCCACGAGGACGAGTCGGCGCGGCCCGAGCGCAAACACCTGGCGGGCGAGCTCGGAGCCGATCGAGCCGCCCCCACCGGTGATGAGCACCGTACTATCCCGGATGATCTCTTCGACACCCGCCGCATGCTCAATGACCATCGGCCGGCGCAGGAGGTCCTCGACGCGGACGCGACGGACGCGGTAGGCATCCACGCTCCCGTCCAGCAGGTCGGTCATCGAGGGGACCGTGCGGACCTCGAGGTGAAGGGCCAGGGCAGCATCGACCACGCGCCGGACCGCGCTGCCTGGCGCGTCGGGCATGGTGATGAGGAGGGTCTGCGCGCCGGTCTCGGCGACCGCCCGCCCCATCGACTCCAGGGCGCCGTAGACGCGGATCCCGGCCACCGTGCCGCCGGTCAGCGACGGATCATCGTCCAGGAACCCGACGGGTACCACGCCGGAGCGAGCATCCCGCTGGGCCGACCGCGCCAGCAGCACGCCGGTGTGGCCGGCACCATACAGGAGCGTGGCGCGCCGATCGGCCGCGGCAGCGTGACTTGGATTCCTCGCCAGGTCGGAGGCCGCGCGGATCCCGAAGCGGACGCCGCCCAGGATGGCGACGCTCAGGAGCAGCTCCGCCAGCCAGAACGATCGGGGGAATCCGTCGGGCCAGGTCGTGCGGCCAAGGGCAGACGCCCCGTAGAAGATGACCAGGGAGACGAGCGATCCAAGCGCGACGGCTGCGACGATCCGCTCGAGATCGGGGACACTCGCGAAACGCCAGCGGCGGCTGTACAGGCCGAGCCGGATATTAGTGATCGTGCGGACGGCAAGGAGGAGGCCGACGACCACGGGGAAGGCGGGGACCAGCATGGGTCCGCTGATGCGGTCGAAGCGAAGTGCCAGCGCGACGTAGGAGGCAACCACGATCCCGACCAGGTCGATCGCGAAGAGATACCGTCCTCGAAGCTCGGCCGCAAACCGAACGACCTGGGGGTCGGACGGCGGGACGGGCGGCACACGCTCCACCGCCCCGCCCCCCCGCAGCGCGGAGCGGCGGAAGGTCGGCGGGAACAAGAGCCGGATCGAGCGGCGGACGGCCAATAGACCCCCTCGGTCGGACTATCCCAGTTGCGCGGCGGCAACCTCGAAGAGATGACAGTATCCCGCCGACGCTCCTCGGCGCCGCGGCCGGCTCGGACCCCGAACTCTAGGACAATGAGTGCCCCCTCACCCTAGGACAAGCAGCGCTCCCTGCCTAGTACCGACGGACCCTTTCCTCGTGTTCTCATGCCCCGGCCGGTGCCTGAAGGCAACAGAATGTGGCCATCGCGGGTGGGTGCCGGGGCCACGAGCACCGGGGCTATCATGGCCCGAGATGGCCAGCTTGGAACTCGACGGACCGAACGCTACCGCCTGCCCCCTCCTGGGGCTGGCCGCCGATCGTCGCAGCCACTTCACGTACCCACACCCGGGTCACCGCTGCTTCGCGAGGGAGCATGCGGCCACCACTGAGGCCCGCCGCCAGTCCACGCACTGCCTGAGCCTGGACTTCACGGCCTGTGACCGATACCAGGCTTGGCAACGGCGGGCAGAGTCTGGTCGCCGGGGCGGGACCACGCCAACGGCGGGCAGTTAGGTCCGCTTGACGGCCTCGATCGTCGTGGTCGATGATCCACGCCGTCGGCGTCCCGCGTCGCGCGCAGCGCCCAGCGGTTCCGGCGCAGAGAGAGTGAGACCCCGTGGACCTCCGGCGCCAGATCGCCATCGTTCGAGCATGGCTCCCGCTCCTGGTCGTCAGCGTCCTGCTGGCCGCGGGCGCGGCGTTCGTGGTAAGCAGCGTGCTGCCGAAGGTCTACGAGGCGAAGGCGAGGCTCAACGTCGGCCAGTCGCTCTCGGCGGTGAACCCCGACTACAACCAGCTGCTGGTCTCGCAGCGCCTGTCCACGACATATGCGGCGGTCGCGACGACGCGGCCGATCCTCGAGACCGTCATCGGAAAGCTCGGCCTCGGCGTAACGTCCGACGAGCTCCTGAAGCGGGTCCGGGCCGACGCGCCGTTGGACAGCACCCTTCTGGCCATCGTCGCCCAGGACGCCGATCCGGCCCGCGCCGCCGCGATCGCGAACGCGCTGGCCGAGGAGCTCATCGCCGCCTCGCCGGCCATCCAGGGCCGCCAGGCGGAATTCCAGGCGTCGATCGACGCGGGCCTGAAGGCGACGCAGGACCAGATCAATGCGATTCAGGCGCAGGTGGAGACGCTGAGCGGGCTGACCAACCGGACGGCGGCGCAGGACGCGGACCTGGCGACGCTCGAGGGCAGGTTGGTCAGCCTCCGCTCGACGTACGCCACGCTCCTCTCGTTCTCCTCTGGTAACGCCTCCAACCTGCTCAGCGTCGTCGAGCCGGCCGTGGCGCCGATCGATCCCATCTCGCCGAGACCGCTGCTGAACACGCTCCTCGCGGCAGTCCTCGGCCTGTTCCTGGCCGCGGGAGTTGCCTTTCTAGCGGAGCACCTCGACGATGCGATTAAGGATTCCGACGGGGTCCAGGAGGTCGCTGGGCTGAGCACCCTCGGCACGATCGGGCGCATGAAGGGCGACCGGGCCCGCAGCGAGATCTACCGGCTGGCCGCCCTCCTCTATCCGCGCTCCGGCGTCGCGGAGGCCTACCGGACGCTCCGGACCAACATCGAGTTCGCGTCAGTCGACGCGCCGATCCGGACCCTCCTCGTGACGAGCTCGATCCCGGGCGAAGGCAAGACGGTCACGGCGTCTAACCTGGCCGTCGTGTTCGCCCAGGCCGGCCGCCAGGTCCTCCTGGTGGATGCGGACCTGCGGAAGCCGGGCATCCACCTGGTCTTCGATCTGCCCAACGCGCACGGCCTCACAACGCTGCTCCGGAGCGACGAGGTGAGCCTGGACGCGCTCGCCCACCAGAGCGAGCAGACGAACCTGCGGATCCTGACGACTGGCCCGCTGCCGCCGAACCCTGCCGAGCTTGTCGGCTCTCGGCGGATGCAGACGGTCCTGGGCCGCCTGAAGACCGGCGAGGATCTGGTCATCTTCGACAGCCCGCCGCTCCAGGCGGTGACCGACTCGGCCATCCTGAGCTCGTTCGTCGACGGGACGCTTTTCGTGATCGATGCGGGGCATAGCCGCCGGGGCGCTGTCCACCAGGGTCGTGAGGCGCTCGCCAGGGCCGGCGCGAACGTGCTCGGGGCCGTGCTCAACCGGATCCCGGCCCGGGCCCACTCCAACTACGCCGACTACTACGGGGGCGACTACGGCTCCGAGGTTGGGCCGCAGAAGCGCGTCCGCGGCACCGAGGAATCTGCAGGGCGCTCAGCCTCCTGAGGTCCCTCCCCGTCCGCCGACCCGCAGGGCCGATGCTCGGCCGATCCGGACCAATCACGGCCAGGCGTCGGATGCCGCCACGCCTCGCTGATTCGTCGGAAGCCGACCCTCGATCACCGCGTTGAGCGTTTCTCCGAGGTGCTCGAAGTTGTGTTCGCGGGCGACGTAGCTCCGACCAGCCGAACCCATCGCCGCCCGAGCCTCCGGTGTGGCGCTGGCCAGCTCCAGGAAGGCACCGGCGAGACGTTCCGGGTCATCAGGCCGGACGGTAAGACCCGCTCCGGTTTCCCGGACAGGGTCGTATGCGCTCTCGCACGCGAACACGACCGGCCGCTCCGCCGCCATGTACTCGAAGAGCTTGTTGAAGCTGATCCCGTACCGGTAGACCGGCGTGAGCGTCGTGTGGACCACGGTCGCATCGAGGGCGCGCAGGATCGTCGGGACGAAACGCTTGGGGACGGCGGGCCCGAACCTGACGGCTGGACTCGCGCCCGCCAGACGCTGTGCTTCGAGTCGCTCTGGGCCCTCGCCGATCAGCACCACGCCGACCCGACCCGAGTCCCGCCTCTCGGCCACGGCGGCAGCCTGGACGATGACGTCCACTCGATTGACCCGTCCGAACGCTCCCAGATACCCGATCACGAACCGCCCGTCAGCCCTCAGCCGGGTGATCTCCTGCAGTGAGCGCGTGACGGCCTCGGGTTCGTCGTCGGCGTGCGCGGACGCGGCGAACGCCGCCAGGTCGGCACCGTTCGGGATGTAGACGACATGGTGAGCGGGCAACCCGCGTTCGGTGAGGTAGTCCCGTATGCCGGGCAGGAGCGTGATCACCACCGACGCCCGACGGACCAGGAATGCCTCGAGGGCGCGAAGCAGGCGCTCTCCGGGCGAGCCGACCCGCATGGCGCCGAGGTCGACGAGCGTCTGTGGCCAGAGATCGCGGATCTCGAACACGAACTTCGCGCCGCGAAGCCTGGCGACCAGCCATCCTCCGAAGGCGGCGAACGGGTGGACTGTCGAGCCCACGACCGTGTCCGGCGCCTTCTCGCGCGCCTGGACGACGACGAACGCCGCCAGGAACGACAGCATGTTGAGCTGGCGCCGCCAGGTGTTGCCGCGGTAAGGGACAGTCCTGAGCCAGACGAATCGGACGCGGTCGAACCAGTCGCTCCGGTAGAGGGATCCCGACCCGAGTCGCTTTTCCCGGCCGCTCAGGTGGCCGAAGCCGGCCGCGAAGATCGTGACTGAGTGGCCGCGCTTCACGAGCTCCCGGGCCAGCTCGAAATGGCGCGTCCCGGTCGGCCGATCCGGGGTAGAGGCGTAGTGGTTGACGATCCAGACCCGGCGTCCGCCGCTCGGCGTCGGATCAGCCTGGGGCGTCGGCATTGACCGCCTCCCTGAGCGCGTCGGCCACGTACTGAACGTCCTCGTCCGTCAGGCGGGACGAGAACGGCCCGATCATCAGGGCGCGCACCCCGAGGTGGAGCCCGGCCGTCCCGCTCGAGCACGCAACTCCCTCGCGGCGGCCGGCCACCGCGGCGATGCGCGCCTCGAAGCGCGGCGTGAACGGGCCCATCGCGAGGATGTCGCTGCGCAGGACCTGGCTCACGAGATCGAGCTCCCGTGGCCCGAGGTCGGGCCGGGCCAGCGGGATGCTGCGTCGAAGGGGCTCCCGGGCAGAGGTCATCACGTCTCCCGAATTCGGGCCGCGGCGGGCGTCTCCGGCGTGGCCCACGCGGCCTCCCCGCACGGTACCACGGCCCTCCCGGGGACGGACGTGACCGCGACGTGGCGCGGCAGCGCGTCCGCACCGCAGCCCCAGCAGGCGAGAACGTCCCCGGGTACGCTCCGGGCTGACCCTGGAGTCTCCTTCGGGCACTCGCGTTCGCACTGCCTCGGCATCCGTCGATCGGCTACCCTGCAAGCGACGAATCCCGGTTCCATTGGCCACGCCTCAACCTGTCACTCGGCAACTCGACCATGTTGTCCGGGCTGGGTCGTCGGCGGATGTCGGCGACCGTGTCGGTCGGGGTCGTTCTCGCGGGTGCAACCGGTTCGGTCGACCTCTCGGTCGTCGGTAGGCCGCGACAGGCTCTACGTCTTGGCGCTCGCTGATCGAGGCATCGGGGCTGCTCAATGTCCGGGTGAAGTCATGGTCAGAAGTGGGTCGGCGGAACGCCGCTGGCCGCTCGGCTGCTCGGCGCGCTGGGTCACCCTCCGAGCAGCCGGTGTCAGGCTTGGGCGAGGATCTCCGTGTAGAGGTCGACAAGCCGGGACGACTCGCTTTCCCAATTCCACCGCGCATGAGCCGCTCGGAGACATCGCGCCCGGAGCGCGACCCGCTCGTCGGACGGCAGCTCGACGATCGTCCGGATGGCTGTGGCGATCGACTCCGGCCTGGCAGGATCGCAGACTCCGCCCAACGGGCCAGCGGGATCGTCGAGGACAATCTCCCGCATCACCGGGAAATCGCTGACCACAACAGGAACGCCGACGGTGAGGCTCTCCCAGAGCTTGTTGGGGGTGCACAACCAGTGGTTCAGCGTCGAGTGCTGAAGCGGAATGACATCCATATCCGCACCTGCAACCCACTCGAGGAGCTCGCCCGGCGGCACGGCGTCAAGTACGTGCAGTCTTCCCTGGAAACGTGGGTCGTGAGCCAGCCGCTCCAGCTCCGGACGGATCGAGCCGAACCCAAGGAGTGCCAGGTGCGCCAGCTCGAGGCCGGGGACGAGCATCGCCTCGGCGAGCTCCTCTATGCCGCGAGTGCTCGTGAACAGGCCGTGATAGAGGATGAGTGGCCGTGAGACCGGCACCCCCGTGGCGTCGCGGAGTCGCGACGCCAGCTTGACGGATGGCGTCCAACGCGGCGGGCAGTTGCGAACGATGATCGTGCGACGTGGCCGGAGACGGCTCCGAAGGACGCCGGCGTAGCCCTCGTTGACGGTGACAAGAGCGAAAGCTCGGCGCGCCAGGTGTCCTTCGTACGCCGACAGTACCCGGCGGAGGAGCTGGGGCAGCCTTACGCCCGTCCCGGTTTCCAGGAAGATCTCGTGGCTGTCGTAGACAAGACGGCAGGGTGACCGCACCAGCGGCCCGACCGCCATCAAGCCGGTCAGGTCGTGGGCGTGCCAGACGTCGACGTTGCCGGCCGCGCCGACTGCCCAGCGGCCCCAGGCTCGGAGGGTTCGTGCATAGCCAAGAATCCAGCGGACGCGAGCCGCGAGCCTGGCGGCGACTGACGCCTTGGACGTCCGGAGGAAGGGACTGCTCCCGTCGGGCAGCACTGAGGGTCCCTTTGGTGCGCGCGCGACGACGCCGAACGGAGCGCCCACTGAAGGTGAGCCGGCGAGGCAGTAGATCGTGACGGCGTGACCCGCACTGCAGAGGGTCTCGGCTTCGCGCATGACCCGGCTGTCGTACGTCACGTCTCCGTACAGGGCCATTGCAACCCGGAGGCCGTGGCTCGGACGATCAGTGGTCGCGTCAGGAAATCGAGTCGCATTCAGAGGTCGAGTCGCATTCATCGGATGTCAGTCCTGCAACTTCCGATTCACAGGTCGCGCAACTCACGATAGCTCACGAGCGTGCCGATCGTTCGCCAGTAAGCAGCAACGTCCTCCAGCCGCCGGGCGCCCGCGGTGATGTCGACCACTTGACCGCCATTGTCGAGCGATGGGTGAACCATGATCTCAACCGGTCCCGCGAACTGGACGAGCGATGCTGCATCCTCGGCCGAGCCGAAGTGCCGCGTTGGCGCGAGACCGGCTCGGGCGAGCCGAGCGTTGAAGGCGGTCTTGTAGATCTGCCTTGCGAGTCCTGGACTCGGGCCGCAGTTGCGGGTGAGCCTGATCGCCGAGACTCCGTAGCGGCGAGCGATTCGCATGACGATGGTGGAAACGGGCCACTGGGTGTGGACGTGGTGATGCGAGTCAAAGTGGCTGGGACTGATACCGGATGCGAGCACCGCATCGACCTGCGCCGCCAATTCGGTCTCGATCGCTTTGGTTTCGTCGGGGGTAAGGCGCCAAATGGGTCGGTGCTCGTGGCCCAACTCGCCCGCGGGACTACAAAGGCGCGGACAGAGACGGATCCGATCGCTGAGCGGCGGGCCCTCGGTGAGATTCAGATGGACGCCGATGCGGTCCTCGGCCCTGTGCGCAGCAACGGCAGAACATGCATCGGCGAAGCCCGGCATGTTAGCCATGATCGTGGCACTCGTCGTCAAGCCCAACTCGAACGATTCGAGGATCGCTTGATTGACGCTCTCGGATCTGCCAAGGTCGTCCGCGTTGATGATGACCGCGGGGCGCGACTGCAATGCCATGTGCGGCATCAGTAGCGGCAGCCTGGCTGCAGGCGGCCGCGCATTGCACTGCGGCCTTCGGCGATTTCGTGGCCAGTGGCCCACCTGGGTGGGAGACCGCAGAAGCACGTCATCTGGTCACCCAGGGTCTGAGGGGCTCACAGGTCAACCGACTCCAAGTCTCTCGTCGATGATATCCGTCCCGGTCGCCGACAACGGCTGTAGGTGCGGATTGTAGGTGAGGATGGCGCGCCAGGAGAACAGGGCGTAGAGGCCATAGTTCAAGGATCCGGCGGCGCTCAAGACGGCGATGGCCCCAATTGGCGGGAGGTGTGCGGCTGATGCGATAAGGATTGGACCGCCCAGGAGGCAGAACCGGAGGAGCTCACGCCCAAGATGCAGATCCTGCCGCTCAAGGACAGAGAGCACATCACCGGTTGCGGTCGCGACGAATGTCAGGTAGTACATCGGGGTCAGGATCGCCACGAAGACTCCGGTTTCCCGCCAATCGCCGCCGAACACGGGGCCCACGAGAATCGGGGCGACTACTGCCAGGAGAATGGCCGGCACGAGGCCTGCGCGAGCGAGCGATCGGGTTGTACCTCCAAAGAGCCGTCGCAACTCCTCGGGCTTCTCGCGGGCGAGTCGGGCCGATTCAGCGACGAAGACCTGCGAGACGGCGCCTGCCACCAGCTGCAAGGGCAGCGAGAAAATCCGATCAGCAAGGGCATAGTGGCCCCCGACCTGCGTCCCGTAGAGCGCAACAAGAAGGATGACCGGCGCCTGGACGCCCAAGGTAGTCAGGAGGGCTGACGGGCTCGAGAAGATCGGGAACCGTCGGTACCTCCTCGCCGCGACCAGAATCCCCGCGCGCGAAACGTGGCGGAAAGACGACGCGTGGGATCGCCAGGCGGCCCGAGCCAGACGACTGGAACCCGAGATGCGTCCCGTCACGTCGCCCACGAGCAGCCCAGGGGCTCCGAACCCCACCACGCCGAGTCCAACTTGAACTGCGACGAGAGCGCTGCCCTGGGTGAAGCGGGTGGCCGCGATCTCGGAGAACGTCTTGGTGCGGACCGCCCAGAGCGTGAGTACGGCGTAGGTCCCGCCACCCAACTGGCCGAGCGAGAGCAGCAGGACGTACGGGCCGAGGGCGGACGCCCCAAGAATGGCGAGCAACCGCGGCCCGGCCAACCAGAGCACGACGCCTGCAGCTGAGCTCATGCCGATGGCTGTGATAAGGGACAGGGCCAGCACGTTCGCGGCGGCCACGTCCGATTCGGGGAGCGGGATCGCGAACTCGTACCGCAGGCATGTGATCGTGATCAGGATCGACAGGACTGATGTCGCTACCGCGAAGACGCCGTAGTCAGACGGGGAGTAGAGGCGGGTGAGAACCGGCGAACTGATGACGACGATGAGCTGGGCGAGTCCTGTGCCGGCTGCGAGCGTGAGAACGCCTCGACCAAACTCTCCCTGAGGCACGAACCTGCGCAGGCGCGGAACGATCCTCGTCACGTCGTCATCGTCGTATTCCCTTGGCGCCCGTGGCGGCGGAACGACTGCGGCCCTAGGAGTAGCCGACTCTGAGCTTGCTGAGAAGCCAGCGACGCTCGAGGCCCCGTCGTTGGGTGGTCGTGAGAATGGACTCGCCGCGCTGCGCTGAAAGATAGTCCAAAAGGGTGGTGACGGGCACGAACCAGCCGTCCTTTCGTGCCAGCCGCTCCATCAACTGCTTGAACCGTGGGTTAACCGTCCCGTCGCTGAAGAAGCCGCTGGCGAAGTGCGTGTACATGATGCAGGCTCCACCCTGAGCCTCCAGCCGATCCTGGTTCGCCTCGGAGAGGCAGCTGTTGAACGCGTTCACCTCCGCACCCTCGGAGGAGGCGAACCAGCGGTTCACGTACGGTCGCTCGGGATCGTGATAGGGCATCATCGGGCAGGCCGCCAGCGTGTTGATGTCCCGGTAGGTGAAATTGCGTACGTACCGAACCTTGGCTTGGCAGATGTCGCCCCAGAAGAGCGGATCGCCTTCGAGGTGGCCCCTGAATACGCCGCTGCGAGAGTAGCGAGTCATCAGATTGTAGACTAAGCGGTTCACGCCGCTGACGCGGTCCGCGCCCCAGTAGATCGACTCGGCGCAGCCCGAATGGTTCGCCAGGGAGAGCGGGTAGTGGCCGTAGATGTCCCGAAAGCGTTCCATCGCGCGGCTGACCAGATCGCGGGACGCCGTGAGATACGTGGCGCCGTGGTATCCGATCTCGAAGCCACGCGCCTGCAGCGCGAGCGTCCATGCAAGGTAGTCTGGAGCCTCGCACGTCAGCCCACCGATGCGTGGTGTTCCGTCGCCCTTGAGTGGCCAAACGGACTTGGTGGTTCGCAACCCGAGGTCGCCAAGGAGCTCGTAGACCGGCGCTACGTTCTCGAGCGTGGCGAGGTCCGTGTCGTCGAAGACGGTGAACGCGAAGTCCTTGCCCTCCGGCCATTCGATCCTGGTGCTCAACGATCACGCCCTTAGGATTGCGACGGATTCACGGTACGCACTCCCCGATTGGCTCCATCTCCGACCCGCTGGAGCAAGCCGCGTCGTCCGAGGGCGATGCGGCATAAGGTGCGCCATCTGGAGACGGTCGCGCCCCGAATCTGCTGGAACGGCTCTGACGGCAGAGGCTCCTCGGCACGGGTAGGTTACATCAGGCGATCCGCTCCTCCGTCTGCGGGGTAGAGGTCCATGACCGCCCAGACGAAAGTCCGGAGGCGAACGAAGGCCATCGGTGTCGACGCTTCCCCGGCGAGAGCTCCTGTCAGGGACCTCATCCGCGTCGACGAGGCCTGCCTCCCCTGCCGTTCGCCAGGCCGGCAGCCAGCGGTAGTAGAAGCGCCGGCTCACCCCGGCCGCCAGGCAGGCCGCGGTGACCGTCAGGCCTTGGTCGACAGGTCACTCCTGCATCCGCGCTTCCGAGATCTACCTGCCGAGGAGATCCTGTGTGGGCACTACCTGCTGGCGGCGGCGAAGTAGGACCGGTCCCGCCCGGGGACAGGCCCGGCGAGGCTCAAGGGTCGCCGTGGCAATCCCAGAGGGTGGGAGCCACCCCAAGCGTCCGGACGCCGAAGCCTTGACCAACGAGCTGGGCGCCCAAGCGACCGAGCTCACTGATCCTGTGAGGCTCCTCGAGACCATTGAACAGGACGGCCCCGATCGCTGCCTCGATCTGGACGCTCGGGGCTCCTCGGATCCACGCCCCGGACCCACGCCGTGGTCTCCTCTGCGTTACTTTCAAGGTTCGCTTCGGAGCCTACGCCGTCTTAACTTGACGGCCGGGCCAGGACGCCACCCTTGGAGAATCAGCCGTTGCCCTGTCGTGACGTCGGAATCCCGACTTGCACCCGCGAGGAAGCAGAGCGATCCTTCCAGACGAGCGCGGTCAGCTGTCCAGTGTCCGGGTTCATATGATCTGCACCAGACGGTCGAGCGTGAGTCAGAAAGGACGGACGTGGCGGAGGACCAAGGCCGGGGGCGACGGGGCGCAATGGTCATCGGGCGTCTGCCTCACGACGACCCCGAATCGTGGGACGCGAGTGTCGGGCGGTACCCGGATGTCGAGGTCTTTCATTGCTCCGAGCGACTCGCCTTTCTCATCGCGTCACAGAGCGCAGAGCCCGTGGTCCGGGAAGGTGAGCGGCCCGTGGGCCACTCCGTCGGATCGATCGTGCGTCGGTTCTGCGCTAGGATCCTGGGCAGCCCACTTCGGTGGCGAACCCAATGCATGGGATTCCAGTTGGAGCAGGAGGCCGATCGGCGGGTGGCCGCGAAGACGCTCGTCCCCTTCGCCTTCCGCAATCTCGGTCGTCTCCACGTGGGCTCACGGTACGCGGGCCTGCGATACGGGCGGGCGGCGATCCGTCGTCTTGTGACGGCGCGGCAGATCATCGCCGGTCTTGGCCGCCGGCGGGCGGCGGCCGGCGAGGACGCCGGCACGCTTCGCGGTTCCGGGCTGGCGGACACGCCGTCGCCGATCGCCGACCCGCGTGCCGTCAATCAACCCCCGCGTGCCACACACAGCGCCGGATGACATCTGTCCTGGGCCAGGGCCGAGGTCCATCGGTCCGAGGCATGGTGCTGCTCGGGCTGCCCCTGGGCTTGGTCACCACGCTCGGGGTGGTATTGACCGGTCCGATGGCGGGCCTCGTGCTGATCTCCGGCATGCTCGCGATGGTCGGTGTCATCTACAGACCCGGCGTCCTGTTCGCAGCCTTCCTGCTCACCGAGTTCTACAAGGGTGCTCTGCAGGCGTTCAGCCCCGTCGACATCACGGTTCTGCTCGCGCTGCTCAATGCTCTCCAGGTTATCCCCCTCATCGTCGATCGCCGGCCGCGAGAAGTATCGCGTGCAGGGACCTTGCTGTGGGTTGCCCTGGCGCTCCTGGTCCTCGGTGGGGTCCTCTATGCACCGGATCAGGATCTCGCGCTCCGCGGCGCCGCAACCTACTGGGCGCTCGTGCTGCTGCCGATCCTGCCGGCGGCCTTGCGCGTCGGCTGTGAGCCTCGATACGTCCGCGAATTCCTGTGGACCTTCTTCGGGCTGGGAGCGGTGATCGTCGCGCTGGGTCTCACGCAGCTGTCCAGTACCGATCGGCTCGTGGTGCTTGCCATGAACACGATCCAGGTCGGTCGTGCAGCACTCCTGGTTCCGATTCTCGGCGTCACGTTCGTCCTTTGGGAGGGGGTTCGGCTCGCGCGTGCGGTCACGATCATCCTGATCCCCGCCGCGCTCATCGTTGCGCTCGCTTCCGGCTCTCGCGGTCCGCTGTTCGTCGTCGCCGCCCTCGCTGGGCTGGGAGCGATCCGTTACTTCGCCCGGCCGCGCACGCTGAACTGGCGGTTGGCGGGCGGCATCGCAGGTCTCGCCATGGCGTCGGTCGTGGGCGTCTCGCTCGCAGCACCGAACCTACCATTGTTGTCGATCGAGCGCTTCGCGGAATTCGGGAACTTCATCCAAGGCGGGCTGCCCGCAGACGCAAGCATTTCGACAGGTGATACCTCATCCGCTGAGCGTGTCAGGCTGTTCGGACTCGCTGTGTCGCTGTTCGAGGAGCAACCGGTCCTGGGTGTCGGTACCGCCGGGTTCGAGGCACTCAGCCCGCGGTACCTCGGCCCCATAGACGGCCTCCCCTACCCACACAACGCGCTCCTCCAGTTTGCGGCCGAGTTCGGGCTCGTCGGCGTGGCCCTGTTCACCAGCCTTGTCCTGCTCGCTCTGACTCGTAGGCTTCCTCGAGGGAGATACGGGCTAGCGATCCGCGTACTGTTCCTCTTCTTCCTTCTCAACGCCATGGTCAGCGGCGACATCTTCTCGGACCGAGAGACTTGGGGTCTCCTGACGCTCGTGCTAGTGGCAGACGCCTCGCGCGCTGCAGAAGGGTGGGGATCGACGGTCACCGCCCTGCGGCCGGGCATATCAAGTTCGGCCGCCGCATAACCCTCAACCTGAGCCCTCATGACCGAACTGGTTTGGGGAATCGGCAGCGATGCGACGGAGGGGCGGCGCGAGGGCGGGAAAGGCGAGATCGGCGACGCTGCGCCGACGGTGCAACCCACTCACCGAGCCGTTCGATCGTGGGTCGAGAGCCCCTGACAGCGGCTGCTGTCAGGTCAATGAGGCGTCCTGATCAACAGGACCACGGTCGCTTTGGCCGGCGCGTGTGGTCGCGCGGGCACGCCCCTCGCGCTAGGACGCCGCGGCCTGGCGCTCCCGCACCCGACGGGGTCGGCCGCCCCTGCCGGCGAGGCGTGCGCAGTCGGGACAGCCCGAGAGCATCGAGGTGCGCGTCGAGACGCGGGCCGACCAGAGGTGGCTCCGATGGACCGGGCACTGCCACCAGGCCTCGTGATGTGAGCCGTAGCTGAAGTCGCTGGGCAGCCTGGTGCCGTTGCGCGTGGGGTGCCACTGGGCTTGCCCCGGTTCCGTGGACGGTCACGGTTAGGCAGCGGTCTTCGTGCTGAGACGGTACCTCCTTTCGAACTGGTCGGGTGAGAGGTAGCCGAGGGCGGAGTGCAGCCGGGCGCGGTTGTAGAAGATCTCGATGTAGTCGAAGACGGCGGAGCGCGCCTCGTCGTGCGTCCGCCAGACGGAACGGTCGATGAGCTCGGTCTCGAGACTCGCGAAGAAGCTCTCGGCCATCGCATTGTCATACGCGTTGCCGACGGCCCCCATCGAGGGGAGGACTTTCGCCTCGCGCAGCCGGCGGCCGAAGGTGAGGCTCGTGTACTGGCTGCCGTGGATGCTCTCCTGTTTGTCAAGTTGCTCTTCGTGATCTCTGGGCTCCCGACGGCCCGGGCTTGAGCAGGAAGAACACCTCCCGGGCGAGATAGCGCTTGAGGCACCGGATGATCTCGAGCTTGCTATGTCCCTCGGCCGTCCGCCGGGCCACGTAGGCTTTCGTTTGCTCGTGCATCCGGAGGCGGCTGATGATCGCCATGTGGAGGGCCGAGTTGGCCTGGCGATCACCGCCCCGGTTCAGGCGATGGCGCTGGGTCTTGCCCGACGAGGCGGGCAACGGAGCCGTTCCACAGAGCATCGCGAAGCCCGCCTCGGAACGCATCCGCTCCGGGTTGTCGCCAGCGGTGACGAGGAGCTGGCCGGCGACCTCGACGCCGATGCCGGGCCGTTCGAGCAGCTGCGGAGCGAGCTCGCGGACGAGCGGTTCGATGAGCTCGTCGAGGAGGGCGATCTCGTCGTCGAGCTCGAGAATCCGCCGGGCCAGGGACTTCAGCGCGATCCGGGTCGCACCCTCCGGGTCCCGGAAGCCGGCCGTGTCCGGGCGCCACGCGGCCAACGTTCGGATGAGCTGCATCCGCGTGAGGTTGCGGACCTGGTCACGGAGCTCGTCAGGTGCTGAGCTTGTGATTAAACCCGTGGGGCCGTCTTCTTGACCGCCGGGTAGCGCGTACGGGGCGGCCGACGTGTTCCCTTCGGGCGGCCCGGACCTGGTTTCGAGGATTTCGGCGGGCTGGCCGGGGTGCCG
>Ga0209777_10003884_pt1 | contig 18069 bp, 16 predicted proteins | sample FrelakmetHBP12HB_FD_187147 | JGI IMG/M metagenome (GOLD analysis project Ga0209777, IMG submission 187147) | Freshwater lake sediment microbial communities from the University of Notre Dame, USA, for methane emissions studies -HBP12 HB (SPAdes)... | ecosystem: Environmental > Aquatic >...
ATCTGTTGCGTTGAATCCTTTTCCTGATCGGATATGCCCGGAAGAAGTGGCGGGGCAAGGCAAAAATGAAAGAATGGGAATTGGAAGAAAAAATCGGCTACGGATTCAACGCAACCTCGACCACTGCCGACTATTACAATTCCGATGAAGACGATCTGCCGCCACCGCCCAGTCTGCACTGAAGGACAACGGTTTCGGGGGTTTGACGCTCCGGGATAATGGTGGTATTTTACTTATGTTGTAGGGGCCGTCGGCCCCGGTTTTTGGGAGAGGTGGCCGAGAGGTCGAAGGCGGTTGACTCGAAATCAACTGTACTCGTAAGGGTACCGGGGGTTCGAATCCCTCCCTCTCCGTTATATATAAAAGAGAAACAACAGATTACGCAGATTATTAAATTAGCAGGGCGTGTGTCGCATGGCGCCGCTTGCTGGCAAGCGGCGCCACCAAGTATGTCCACCAGCCGTTTTCGGGCGGACACGTTGGTCCGCCACGACGGGTCCGGTGATGCAATTTTATATGTTTTTAATATTTTGAACTGATAAAAAAATAACCTTTCCCAGTTTAAAAAGGTTACTTCCATAAGCTCACTGTTTCCAAGTTGACCTTGACTCCTTCTTTCTGTAATAGTTGGCGTACAATCTGTCCTATTTTTTCGTAATCGAATTCGGGATATTTTTCTTCGACCATCGCCGTGAACGCATGGAGTCGCCCAGTTACCTTTTGGATTTGAGCTGTTGTCTCGGTCATATTTTCGAGTATTTTTATTATCTCATCCTTGTTCTCCTCGGGCAAATCACGCAATGTCTGCGCCAAGTTATCAATATCCTTCAACAAACTATCGCTGCGATTTATGATAGGCTGGACCCCTTGCGCTAGTTGACGCAATTCGGCCATTGCCGGCTTGATATCTTGCATGACAATTTCCAAGTCTGCGGTAATGTTGTCAACGCGATTGAGTATTCTGCGCATGGTCTGAACGTCCTTCGGGGTGAACTTGTCTAAAATCTCTTTTACAGCATTTCCCAATATCGTCGGAAGATTTCTTTTCATAATAGACTCTCCTTCTGAACAAGCTGGCAGAATAAAACTTGTGCCAAGATCGGACTTTCCGGCAAAAAAACAGATTAAACTTCCAGCCTTTTCTTTCTTTATGATTAGCATGTTTTTCCGGCTGCGTCCAGCAAGATATATTCCACATTTGGTTACGGCGGAATCGGGTAAATCTCTCGTTTCTCTGCTTGTTAATGAGGATATTTAGTAGCTAATTGAAATCATACACCGCCCAATATTCCCCAAAACAAAGCAAAATAATTTCAGGAAGTGTGTGGGCCAAAGCCATCCAAAGTCAGAAATTCTCACAACCCATCACTCTATCTTCCATCATTTCTCTCTTCACATTGGGGAAGCCATACACCAAAGTGGTCGAAGAGGTAAAGGGTGAACAGCTTGCCGGCAAGATGCCCACATTTAGCCCACTTGAATTTGCTGCTAAACAGTATCAAGTCAATTAGAAAGGGCATCCATAAGGCGCCCTCTTCCTTTTATTATCAATAGGTTAGACCTTATGGAAACTGTTTTCAGAAAAAGTCTGAGCCGTCGAGGGAGATGTCGTCGGGGGAGGCTTCTTTGGAGCCTTCGTCGAGGCGTCGGAAGCCTTCGAGCATGAGGCTGTCGTTGTTTTTTGTGATTAGCCGTTCTGTTATTTCGACCTTGGGGTCAATGGTGAATGTTCCTTCTTCCAAGCCTATGATGGAGTAAAAGGCTTCCTCTCCTTTGAGTTCTTTGTAGACGGTGTTGACGATGCGGCCCTCTTCGAGGTATATGTCCGCCTTTTCGCTGTTGTGGCGAATGGTGAGAATGCAGGTTCTTCTTCCTGCGCCGAGAATCTGCACGATGTCGGGGAGGCTCATTTCGCTCAACGAGCCGGAAACGCCCGCGCTGGCACCCGCCGGGGCGGCGGCCTTCTTGCTCCTTGCGATGCGCTCCATCATCTTTTGTATTTTCGCAAACAGTACCTCGACCCGCACGGGCTTCTGAACAATGTCCTCAGCGCCCAGGTCGAAGGCGCGAGTGATCAGCTTCGAGTCGTCGCGTTTCGAGAGGTATATGAACGGCACATCGGCCAGTTTTTTGTTCTTTTTGAGGGTTTCGATGAGCTTGAACCCATCCACCTTCGGCAGGTCAACCTCTGCCAGGATAAGGTCCGGCGGGTTCTGCTCTGCTTTGACAAGGGCCTCTTCGCCATTTCGAGCGATGGAGACGCGATAGCCGGCGTTCGCGAACTTGAGCTCGAGCAGCGTGGTGATGTCCACCTCCTGGTCGGCGATAAGTATATGCTCTCGCGCGGCGTCCATCTTGCCGACAAACATGTCGTCTTTCACGACCTGAATGAGGGTTTGTACGACTTTCGGGTCGAACAGGGTCCCCGAATGCTCCTGCAAGACGCCCATTGCGTCCGCCGATTCGAGGATGCGACCCTTCCAGCCCTCGCTCTGAAGATGCGAGAACGCGTCCACCACGCTGAGGATACGGGACGCAATCGGTATCTCCTCCCCCTTGATGCCCTTCGGGAAACCCCGTCCGTCGTATCGCTCGAAGGCGTTGCTCAGCACCTTTGATATATCAATCGGCAGGTTGGCCTGGCTCAATAGCTTTATGGGAATATCAAGAGTGTCCTGTATTGTTTCCGAATCTGTCGTTGGTGTGAGAGTATCCAGAAGGGTGTAATGTTTCAGGCCTTTTTTACCGAGGTCGTGAGCATAGGCGCCCATTCGCACCTCGTCCGTTTCGCGCTTGGAGACGCCGACTTTTTGGGCGAGCAGCTTGACGTATTTGGCCACCATGTGCGTATGGCCCTGGAACGGTTCGCGATCAACCTCCATGAGACCTATGATCACGCCGAGTGTTTCAAAGAAGCTGTCGAAAATCTTGCTGTAAAGGCGCGTTTCGCCGATCATGGATGATCCGTAGTCCTTGATGACGTGCACCTCGATGTTCGGCCTTATCTGCTTGAGTTTTTCCTCGAACTCGCTCCCCTCTCCAAGCTGCCGCTCCTTGATCACAACCACGTCGAAATCGGCCTGCTCGGCAAGCGCTAAAACGCCATCCCTCTTCGGAACACCTTCAACATCAAATCCCTCGCGGCTGAAAAGTTTAAGCAGGAATTTCCTGACCTGATCGTGCTGCTCGACCACGATCATGCGGCGATGATATTTTTTCGCTTCTTTCGCTTTTTCGCGCGCCCTGGGCTTCGCGCCGATCTCGATTTCTTCCTCCGGCTCCTTTGTCGCAACATTGCGTTCCCTTTTCAGGTTATCGTCGCCCGGGAATTGCTCGAGGCCTCCGAGAAAGATGTCGTCGGTTTTTTTCGGGATGGCAGAATCGAGCCTGGCAGGCTTTGCCGGTCTTGTTTCTGCCTTGGCAAAAACCTCCTCGACCCCAGCGATTTCTAGCGGCGCATCCTTTTCCTTTTCCTTTTCCCGCTCCTTTTCCCTTTCCTTTTCCTTTTCTTTTTCTTTTTCCTTCTCTTTTTCCTTCTCTGAAGCCTCTTCTTTTTCGCCGTCATCGGGCTCCAGCGCCACCTCGTCCCGAGCGGCCGGCATGGTGAAGAAGTCCTGGGTCGTTGTTTCCTGCTCGCCAGGCTGTTCCGCCGCTGCATCCATGGGCAACGCGACGTAATCGAAGGCCCTCTCGTTGTTTTTATAGAATTTTTCAATGCCCGCCTTGACCGCTGTCTTGATGGCCACAAGCGGCCTGATATTGGACATGCCGGAAGCGAATTTCACTTCGTCAAGGGCGAGAATGTTGAGAGGGTCTGTGATGACGATGGAAAGGCTATTATCATTTTTGATGTATTGTATCGGCAGCAGCAGGTGTTTTTCGGCTATTGCCTGTGGCACGAGGCGCAGGATCGCCGAGGGAATGCTCAATTGCGCGAGTTTCTGGGTTGTGACGTATTGCGTGCGGAACTGCTTGGCAAGTACCCTCAGGAAATCGCTCTCCTGCACCATCCCCTGCTCGATCAGCAACTCGCCAATCGGCTTGCCGCTATACATCCCCTTTTGTTTTTCAAGGGCTTCTTTGAGTTGCTCGGCCTTGAGAACCCCTTCTTGGACGAGGAGCTGCCCGATTTTTTCTTCCTTATCCATCCCCAATCGTTAATAATAACGCGCAGGTTCGGCAATGTCAATTTATGTATTAAATTCGGGGGGTTCGATCCCGGCTTGACGAATTTTGCCTTCCGTTCTAATGTCAAAACGCCGATAAAAACGATTCAAAGGAGGATTTAGCATGGCGGACCTATCCATAAACATCCCGGAAGACATCAAACCAAAACCCTTTTTCGAGGAGCTGGTGCCGCAACAATTCAAGGCGATAACCTCTGCAACACCGCTTGTCGGCCTCGATGGAACCGTGTTTTCCCTCCATTTCGACATCGAAGGCCCGAGCGGCGGCAGTTGGGGCATTGTCGTCACAGATGGTAAAAACATGGAAATCAAGCCGGGGGGCTATGACAAGGCTCTGATAACCATGAAACTCAAAGAGTCGGACTGGCGCGACGCAATCATGGGCAAGGCGGGCATGAATATCGGCCTCGGCATGGCCGGCCCCTCGATGGACGCCGCTCAGGCAAAAGCCCAATTTGATACACTGAAGGACATAAAGGGGACGTTATTCACGGAGATTACAAAAGACGACGGCTCCATTTTCCCCGTTACAATCATGTTCAACAAGGCCAAAGAACCTCAAACAAAAATCAAAATGAAAATGGCCGACTACCTCGAAATGCAATCGGGCAAGCTCGACGGGCCTAATGCGTTCATGCAGGGCAGGATCATAATCGAGGGCGACATGATGTTCGCCATGCAGCTCGGCCAGATCAGGTTTTAGTTACACAAGCGACATAGAAAAAAACCGTATCCATGTAGTGTAGGGGCGACCGGCCGGTCGTCCCTACAGACAAAGGGGCAGTCATGAAAAAGCGGCATCTTACGGTTCTAGCGTGCTTAATCGCCGTTGTGGCCATCTACAAGGCCCTCGCAGCCGGGTCTCCTTCAACCATGAGCATCAGGCGCGCAGACGACCCGATGAAGGTACAGGGCCAGGCGCTCAAACAACTCATAGGTTTCCCAATAGATAAGCTTCGCCTGCTGATATACAAAAGCGGGGCGTTCCAGGCCGCGCCCTACCAGATTGACCAGCGCAACGCGAAGGGCGAATGGGTCTTCACCATAGGCGAAGAGAAGGAAGCCAGCCCCTCCGGCGGCAAATTGGCCGCGAACGACGAGCTGGTCTTCATGGCCCACGACATGGGGGACTCCGCTCCGGCTGGAGCCAAGCCCGAAAAGGCGGGACAATGCCTTGTCATATCGGTCACCGATCCGGTTGATGGCGGAACCGGCTGGACATATCTCTGCGCATTCGATAATCCGCCTCCTCCTTCAAAAACAGATTACGTGAGTCACACGGTGGATAGTCAATGGATGTGGATGATCGGGCAGACCTACAAGATAGGCACCGGCGTCAACGAGAGCTATTTCGAGAAGATGTGCTTCCGCGCGGCGGGCGGCGGCTGGGGCCCCGACATACTCGACCGCTATAAGGCGCGAATACACGGCGTCCCCATCCCCGGCAAGGAAACCCTGTCCGAATCGGAGGCAAGCGCCAAGGCCGTCGCATGGATTGACGGGCCGGTCCGCGTTATCCGCAAATCAAGGGGATGGGGCAAGGTGGCGGGCGTCATTAAAATCCAGGCCGAGGGATCCAGCCAGAACATTTACTACCCCTCGTTCTTCGAGATACCGCTCCGCATTAAAATTCCCAAGGTTGGTGAATCGTTTTTAAAAAAGGTGACCATGAGTGTAACTCTCGATTTCAATCATCTGTTTTATGGCTCTAAATATTATGATCCCATCAACAAGCAAGGCGCAATTCTTGATGGGGTGATGGGCGAAGCAGAGAAAAACCTCGATCTCAAGACCCCCCATCGGTGGTGGTTTGTCACGGGACCTCATGGCTCCGTTGTGTGCCGATATGTCCTGCCCCCCAACATGGATAAACAAGTCCCCACCATCGGATTTTACGTTGATGACAAGAGCGCGCTCGACCCGCCGGAGGAAGAACCCGGCCAGTCAAACGTCGGCCTCGTCCTCGAGAACCTCATGAACCTGCCGCCCGGCGAATACAAGTACTACTCGTTCTTCTACATGCCGGCAAATTTCAAATTGGGCGACCAGGACCGCATCCTCAACATGCTCGATAAACCGCTACAGGTCAAGGTGACGGCTTTGTGACTGGATGATACCTCGATTCCCATTTAAAAATGGGGTACCCCTTAAGCGGGATCGAGGGTTGATTCTACAAACGCTTATCCTCTGATCCAGACTATGTAGTCCTTGTCAGAGTAAATTATTTTATAGCCCGCTTTTATCATGCGACCGGGGTCGGGGTTGAATCTCTGGTAATAAGAGCCGGGGTCCGCCACAACCACGGCGGCGCGGCGTGATTCTATTGCTCCCCATGCGATATTCGTCCAGCGGCTGGCCATACGGTCGCAGAGTTCCCAGAAGGGGAAGCGGAGCGCTTCGCGTCGCGCAGCTTGAAAACCCACGGCCCGCATCCGGCTCATGGCCCATAAATACACGGGGTAGCTCTCCCGGCTGTGAACGATATCGGTGCGGTCCGATTCCGCGGCGATGATCATAGGTGCGATGATGATGTCGCTGGGAGTCGAATTCCGCCGCGCCAGCGCCGATACAATCTCAATTTGCGATCTGCTCGCGTATCCGAACCCGAAATGCAGGCTCGCGATATATCTCAAATAAAAGCCCGATGCGATAATTATAAGAACTAGCGAAACTGGGATGAAAACGGCCCGCCAACGCCCCTGCCCGGCAGCGGGGCCTCCCCTGTATAGCGTCGCCAGCCATTTCGCGCATTCATCAATATAAACTGCCCCGAGAATACTGAATGGGGGCAGGAGGGTGATAATCTGGTGCGTCCAGAAATTGTCTATAACGAAGAGAAAAAATAAAAAGGGGCCGGCGATCCAAAAAAGAATATACAGAAGCTGCGATTTCACGAGCCGGCCGACGAAGAGAACGCTCCCCACGCTCAGAAAAAGCAGGTGTCCTGAAGCCATAACCCACTTGAAAAACTTATCCCACCATTGGGATCCCCGGCCTTCGAGAAAATGGATAAGAATTATTTGATTGAAAGGTTCTTTACCAAAGGCTAAAAAGAGTGCAAAGATGGTCGCTAAGACCAGCGCAAGAAATAAAATCCCCACCCCAAAAGCGTTTCCGGCGCGGCGCTCGACAACAAGAAGATAAAGACAGATAATACCCGTCTGGTATGCGAAATCTATCTTGGAAAGGAACCCCAGAAAGCAAAGCAGGGCGGCAGGCACGATTAAACCCATGTCTATCTTCCAGAAGAGCGCCTTCTCCACCCGGCTGTCCGCAGGGGCAAAGCCGGGCGCTCGCGCTTTTGCGCACCCATTTTGCAGACCGCGCCGCCGCAAGACAAGCAACGCAAGAAGGCTGGCGAAAAACGCCTGGTATATTTCCTTTTCAAACAGGTGATAGATGAAGAATATCGGGTGAGTGGCGTAAAGCGCCGCGGCGATTGCCCCCAGCCGCCGAGACCTCAGCTCCTTGCCCAAAAAATATATGACGACGGCCGTCGAGGTAACCACGAGCGCCGTGACGACCTCGGTTACGCGATAGGTTGGCCAGGTTATTCTGTAAAGCAGGGCGAGAACAATCTCCGGAAAAACAAAATGGGTATGGTAAAAATCAACATGGGGCCTCAGCCCGCGAGAGAGACAGGCAATACCATAAGGATACATGGCATCCTCGGGATTAGCATAGGGGCAAATATATCGAGCAAGGCGTGGCAACAGCAATATAAAAAAGAGCAAGAACGCAATAATCCTGCCTCGCTTCGCATCTTTCCCATGCCCATTATTGCCCATTATCAAAACTTATTATACATAAAAAAAACGCCGCGGGAAACAGCGCTTGAAAACCCTTATCCCCTGATCCAAACGATATAATCCTTATCGGAGTAAATGATTTTATAGCCCGCTTTTGTCATGCGTCCGGGGTCGGGGTTGAATCTTTCGTAAGCGGAGCCGGGGTCGGCCACAACCACGGCGGCGCGGCGCGATTCTATAGCCTCCCATGCCATATCGGTCCAGCGGTTGGCCGTCTGGCTATAGAGTTCCCTGAATTGTGATTGGAGGGCCTCTCGTCTCGCCTCTCTGAGACCCACGGCCCGCACCCGGCTCATTGCCCATAAATACACGGGGTAAATCTCGCGAGTGTGAATAATATCGGTGCGATTCGACACTGCGGCGACGATCGGCGGCGCTACGATGATGTCGCCGGGAGTCGAATTCTCCCGCGCCAGCGCCGATACCTTCTCGAATTGCGATCTGCTCGCATATCCGAACCCGAAACGCAGGCTCGCCATATATCTCACATAAAAGCCCGATGCGATAATTATAAGAGCGAGTGAAACCGGAATGAAAACGGCCCGCCGCCCGCTTGCGCCCATATCCGCCCTATTGGGGGCCTGCCTGTAGAGCGCCGCCAGCCACTTCGCGCATTCATCAATATAAACAGCGCCAAGAATACTGAACGGGGGCATGAGTGAAATAATGTTGTGCACCCAGAACGTGTCCAGAACGAAGAAAAAAAATGCGAGAGGCCCGGCGATCCAAAACAGGATGTAAAGAAGCGGCGATTTCCAGAACCGGCCAAGGAAAGGGATGCTCCCCACGCTCAGAAAGAACAGGTATCCTGAAGCCCCAACCCACTTGTATAGTTTATGCCACCATAGGGATTCCCGGCCTTTGAAAAAATGGAACAGGAGTATTTGATTGAGAGGTTCTTTGCCGAAAGCCCAAAAGAGCGCCAGGACGGTCGCGCAGGCCAGCGCAAGAAACAATACCCCCACCGCAAAAGCGTCTCCGGCGCGGCGCTCGATAACAAGAATGTACAGACAGATAAAAGCCGCCTGGGATGCGAAATCTATCTTAGAGAGAAATCCCAGAAAGCAAAGCAGAGCGGCTGGCATGATTAAACCCATGTCTATCTCCCAGAACAAAACATCAGACAAGGGGCTTAAGCCCCTTGTCTTACTGAAGGGCGCCCTATCCACGCGACTACCCTCAGGGGCTAAGCCGGACGCTCGCCCTTCCGCGCATCCATGTTGCCGGCGCCGCCGCCATACCAACAATGCCAGCAGGCTGGCGAAAAATGCCTCGTATATTTCCTTTTCATACAAGTGATACTTGAAGAATATCGGGTGGGTGGCGTAAAGCGCTGCGGCGATGATCCCCAGCCGCCGAGACCTCAGCTCCTTGCCCAGAAAATATATGACGATAGCCGTTGATGTGACCACGAGCGCCGTGACGGCCTCGGTTACGCGGTAGGTTGGCCAAGTTATCCTGTAAAGCAGCGCGAGAAGAATTTCCGGGAAAACAAAATGGGTGTTTACAAAATCAACGTAGGGCCTCTGCCCGCGAGAAAGGCAGGCGATAATATCGAGATACGACGCGTCCTCCAGATCGGCCTCGGGGTAAAAATATCTCGCCAGGCGCGGCAACAGCAGCGCCGCAAAGAGAAAAAGCGCGATAATCCCGTCTCGCTTCCCATTCTTTCCATGCTCATTATCGCCCATGATTAATGCTGATTATAAACAAAAAAAACGCCGCGATAAACCGAGGCAACTCTTTCTTCCTATTGCTTTTATTTTTATATGGGGCTATGATTTCCTAAACTTGGATAAAGCCGGGGAAAATTTGCGGATCGCCCCGGCGGAAAATATCTTACGGGAAAAAACGAGGAGGAATTAGCCGATGAAGAGGCTGGCTATCATTGTAATATTATTTACATTGTTTTCATGGGCGTTCACGCAGGCTGTGAGGGCCGGGGACGATGATTGTTCGGCGCCGGTGAAGGTGTCATCGGGGCAACTAAAGGGCTTCGAGGAGTCCAACAGGGCCTCGTGCGCCTATCTCGGGATACCTTACGCTACGCCGCCGGTCGGGGAATTGCGCTGGAAGGCGCCTCAGCCGCCCGCGAAGTGGGACGGCGTCAGAACTTATGATAATTACAGCCCGTGGTGCATGCAGAAGCCAAATATGCCCTTTGACCCGACCCTCCGGACGAGCAAGCACACAATGAGCGAGGATTGCCTGTACCTCAACGTGTGGAGGCCGAAGAAATCGGGGAAATTCCCCGTCATGGTCTGGATTCACGGCGGCGGCTACACGACCGGCTCGGGCAACATTGACATGTACCGGGGCGACCGCCTGTCGGCCAGGGGCGATGTGGTGGTGGTCAATTTTAATTATCGCCTGAACGCATTCGGTTTTCTGGCCGGCGATGCGCTGAAAAAGGAGGACCCGAACGGCGGCACAGGCAATTACGGCAGCCTCGACCAGATTGCGGCGCTGAAATGGGTAAGGGAAAACATCGCCGCATTCGGAGGCGACCCCGGGAACGTCACCATCTTCGGAGAAAGCGCTGGCGGATGGAGCGTCTGCACCATGGTCGCCACTCCCCTCAGCAAGGGCCTCTTCCAGAGGGCCATCATCGAGAGCGGAGGCTGCGACCAGTCCATTAGCCTTGAGGAGGCTCAGAAACACTTCGCCGAAGTCGCCGCGAAAGTCGGCTGCGGCCCCGACGATCTTGCCTGCTTGCGAAAGGCGCCCGCGGGGATACTCCTCGAAAAAGCGTGGTCTGACCTCATCGGCGCAAAGCTCGTTTACGTCAACCACAACGACGGCTACTTCCTCAAAAAAACACCCCGTCAAACAATCATGGCGGGCGAGCACAACAAGGTCCCCATGATCGTCGGCAGCAACCGAGACGAAGCAAAACCGATGCTTATCCTGGGCCGCTATCGCCACATGAACAAGAGAAAATATGCCAAAACCCTCAAAAACGAGTCGCCCGGCAATTACGAAAAGGTCCTCGCGTTTTACCCACTCGATAAATATCCGAACGCAAAGGCGGCTTTCTCGGCCGTCATGACCGACCGGCTTCTGGGATGCCCCGGCTATCTCGGCGCAGAAGCGCTCGCCCGGCAGGGCACGGTTTATTATTACCGCTTCGATTACGACAACATCCGCCTGTCAAAAACGCTGGGAGCCTTCCATGGCCTCGAAATACCGTTTATATATGACGCATTCGACCGAAAACCGATAAAGACGGCTTTTCCGAAGGGCAAAAGAAAAGAGGCGGAAAAACTCTCGCAGGCCATGATGGCATACTGGGTGGCGTTTGCCCGCGCAGGCGATCCAAACAACGCATCGGGTCTGCCAAAATGGCCGACGTTCAACCCGGCAGGCGACAGGCAGAGAATTGTTTTCAACCTCAAGATAACGGTTATGGCCGAGCCGAAGGAGCGGGATGAGCAATGCGGCTTCTGGGCGACACAGCCCTGGATGGTCGAGCCGAAGAAGAAGAAATAGAAGTCGCGCTTTAAGACAGGGTAATCCGCGCAGGATATACCCTATGTTTGCGACTTGATGAAATGCACTGCGGTTGCGATGGCGACGAGGCGGTTTCCCTGCGTGATGCGGGCGGACTCTATTGCGGAGCTGCCTCCCTTGTGAACTACCTCGCCGCGAGCGACAAGGACATCCCCCGTGAAGGGGGCGATATAATTCACGCGAAGGTCCACCGTCACCGCGGTCTGGCCGGGCTCGAGCCTGCTCGCCAGCGCAAGCCCGCACGCGGAATCGGCGACCGAGGCAATGGCGCCGCCGTGCGCGATGCCATAGAGATTGGCGTGGCACTTCTGAAAGGGCATCTCGAGAACCGCCATGCCTTCATCGTAGCTGACGAGCGCCATGCCCAGATGCAGGTAATAAGGGGATTCATTGGCCAGTTTGCGCACCAGCTCCATGCGGGAGCGTTGTTCTTCGGTCATAGTCATGGCCACAGAATAACGCCATGCGCTCAAAACTTCAAACGCCGTATGGCACGATGCAAAGGGGAAAGCGCGTAATGAATGGCGCGCTCCAATAAGATAAATTCAAAGGAGGATACGTCGTTGATTGATCCCAAGTTCTTAGGAAAAAAATACGAGCTTGCGGACACTTATGAAGTGTGCCGGATGAAGATCAAGGAATACGCCATGAGCCTCGGAGATTCGAACCCGCTTTACACGGACAAGAAGGCGGCGGCAAAGAGCGAGTTCGGGCGTGTCATCGCGCCGCCCACCTTCGGGGTGGTATACGGGGGCGAGCCGGCGGGGAGAATGCTATTCGATCAGGAGCTTAAGCTTAACCTGCCCATGCTCGTCCACGGCGAGCAGGACATGGAGTTCCTCGAGGTCGTCGGCGCTGGAGACGAAATAACCACCACGGGCGAAATCACCGAAATCTACTCCAAGAAAAACCTCGACTTCATCTCATTAACCTGCGTCAGTAAAAACCAGCACGGCAAAGAGGTCTGCCGCTCCAAATACACCTTCGTCATCCGGGGAGGTGGAGCATGAAAAAGGCAAACGAAGTGAAAGTCGGAGACACCTTCAGCCTGCAAAAGACGTGCACAAAGTACATGCCCATTATCTACGCGGGCGCAGGCGGCGATTTCAACCCCATACACATAGACCCTGAGTTCGGCAAGCTGGTGGGCCTTGGCGGAAATATACTCCAGGGCCTCGGAACCTATTATTTCGCCTGCCAGACCTGTGTGGACTGGGTGGGAAACCCAAAAGCGCTGAAGCGACTCAAGGTAAGGTTCGCCAATCCGGTAAGACCCGGCGATACGGTAACGGTGACCGGCAAGATAACCGAAGTGGAAGGCAAGCGAATAAAGGCTGACCTGGTCGCTAAAAATCAGGCGGGTGTCGAGGTCCTCAACAGCTCTTTCGCTATATTCGAGTTGGAATAAGAAAAGAGGTATATCAGGTTCCATGAGAACTCGCAGGATATTTTCCATCTTTTTAATCGGCGCGGCTTTTGCGCTCATGGGGGCGCAGAATGCTTCTCGTCCCATCCTGGGAAAAAGCGAATATTCCCCAAACCCCAACCGCGGCCAGCCCGAAAGCCTTCTCGCGTTTCACACCCCCTCGCTTTTCTACGAAAACGAATACACCGGCGGCATGTGCTTCTCGAAAGAGGGCTGGAAATACGTCGGAAACCTTTTCTATTTCAAGCTGGGGCCGGAACTCAGATGGGGCGTCACCGTATCTGTTACCGAGCCGAATGGGACTTACCATTTGGGAAAAGCGGAAATTGATTCAAAAAAGGTCACCTATTCCAGGGATGCGATTGACGTGAAATTCGGGGAAAATTACGTGACCGGCAAAAACCCCAACTACCACATCCACTATGTAACGGACAAGGTCACCGTGGATTTTGTCTATAAAAGCTGGGTTAAAGCCTGGGTGCCTGGGGAAAATGGCAAATATCCATTCGGACCATCGAACAAATATTTCCTCGACCTCGTCTACGCGGCCCCTTGGGCCGACGTGACCGGTTATATCGTTGTCAACGGCCAAAAGCATCCGTTCGAGGGCCAGGGCTACATAGACCATGGCCATTATTCTGTGCCTTTCAACCGCATGTTGCCCATCTGGGAGGGATTCATCGCTTTCAACTGGGAACCCATTGACGGCCACATGTGGAGCATCACCGTTTTCGATTATGTCACTCACCCGGAGTATGGCGGCGGGCGCCTTGCGACCCTCTTTGTTGTGAAAGACAAGAGCATCGTTTATGCCTCGCCGCTTTATGACATTACGGCTTCCGATTTCAGGAAAGACGCCAAAGTGGGCATAGAATTCCCCTGGAGATACACGGCTAAAACCACCGGAGGAAGTTGCTCGCTCCAGGGGGTAAGCACTGCGAAAATGTCATGGGAACTACTGGATATCTTTGGGGAATTGCCCGATTACGCCCGCGCTATCGCACTGAAATTCCTGAAAAGACCGGTCTACTGGCGCGCTTTCGGAACTTTCGATGGAACATTCACCTGCGAGGGAGAAACCGTTCACTTCAAACAAATCCCCTGCTTTCATAACGTCAATTATGTCAGATAGGAATCATGGAGGCACGGAAAAAGAAACGGAAAACTCGGAAATGGATTCCGCGCTTCCGTGATTCAATCTATGAGTTCAGACAAGGGGTTTAAACCCCTTGTCTGTGCTCCTTGAATTCGTGATTCAACTTGTGGCGCCGCTTGCTGGCAAGCGGCGCCACTCCCCCTTCACTGAATCCGTGATTTAGCTTGTTTATATTGCCGTGACCTGCCTGTCAGGCCAGGTTCGCATTCACACCTATAGGGATGTCCCTTGACTCTTTTCACTCACAAGAATCAAAAATCTCAAATCTGGCCATACCACCGTCATCCCCTTGAGCCATGCGGCTCATCGCCACAAATGTCCCGTTTTTCCCGAATATATAGAGGGATAGTATTTCCCCGGATCTTTGAAAAGTAAAGATATTTTACACGGGCAAGGCCCGTGTCCATGATACCCCAAGCGGAGAGGGCCATGGATAAGGCCCTGCGACTTAAGGAAGGGTCTCGCTTGTTTTCGGTAACGCAAACGCACAGATGCGAAATGGAGCAGGCGGGGACATCCTTACAGACGCCCGTCTGGGCGCCCGTCTGGGCGCCTGTGTTACGCTTCCCCCTGATTAGGTCGCAGGCCCTTTAGCCATAGACGGCGCCCGCTGGATGTGCTAACCTTTTGACAGGTGCGCGGGTAGATGCCTCTAAGATAAAATTGAAGTTGAAATGGGAGGGAGTAAGAACGTGAAGAAGTGCAAGGCAATTAAGTTGAGGGTTCGTATCAAGGAGGAAGATGGGCAATACTCTGCGATATGCGAGGAACTTGGCACAGCCTCTTGCGGCGACACGATAGAGGAGGCGGAAAAAAACATCATGGAAGCCATACGGGTTGATTTGGATAGCATGGAACAACATGGCGTTATGATGAAATTCCTGAAAGAAAAAGGGATAAAAATAGAGACCATAGAGCACGAAGGCAAACCCAGGAAAAAAGAGATTATCCCCACATCACAAAACCTCGAAATCGCTTATTGTCTATGACAAAACTTCCCTTAATTTCGAGCAAGGAATTAATAGCTATTCTTGAGAAAGAAGGTTTTCAGAAGGGGGATGCGGGGAGAGGGAGTCACCAAGATTATATCAGGGAAAATATTGCCGGCGAACCCACAATTGTTACAGTTGTCATAGGGAAAAAGGAGTTGCCCCAGGGAACGTTATTGGCATGTCTGAGAAGGGCCGGGATAAGCAGAGAGCGATTCTTCGAGTTATATAGAAGAAAAAGATAAACTTGCCCCTAAGTTGCCGATTTAGCGGCGGTCTTTTACGGTTTTCTAAGCTCTTCGAGGAATTCTTCGAGGGAGATTTTGCCCTGTTCTTTGAGGGCGAAGAGGGTGATGAAGTTTTCGATTTTTTGCTTCATCTCCCAGATTTCCGTGTGGATGGCGCGCAGCTCGTGTTCGATGTCAATGGCGCCTTCCGGCTCGGCTGGGACGGCCTCGGCGACGTGTTCCGCTGAGGGCGGTTCCGGTATTTCCAGGGGCTGCGCGGCGGCCTCCGGTTCCGCGTAGGCCATAGGCTCTTCGGTCGCCGTCTCTGCGAATACCTCCTGCGCTTCGGCCATCGGTTCACCGTAGGCGGGTTCTGCGACCATCTCAGTGGCTTCAGGGACTTCTTCGGCGACCTCTTCGGTGGACCAGAAGGCGTCAAGCGCTGCGTGCTGATCCTCGACCGACTCGGCCTCTTCGGCCTCGACGGCCTCAGCGACATCCCCATCGTCATGAACCGGCGCCGCCTCGGCAACCTCATCGCCCGCATCATGAACCGGTTCGGCTTCGGCAACCTCATCGCCCTCCTCATGAACCTGCTCGGCCTCGGAAACCTCACCACCCTCCTCGTGTACCTGCTCGGCCTCGGCAACTTCGCCACCCGCATCGTGAACCGGCTCGGCCTCGGCAACCTCGCCGCCCGCATCATGAACCGGCTCGGCCTCGGCGACCGCTTCTTCATAAGCGGGCTGATCTACGATCGCGTCTTCGGGCACAATAGGCTCAGCGGCAACCATCTCTGCATCCGCCTGCTCGACCACTTCCGTAATTTCCTCGGCCTCCTCCACGGTTTCCGCGTCCTCCATTGCCTGGTCTTGGGAAGCGAGGAGGACTTTTGCGGTTTGCGCCGCAATATCGAAGAAGTCATCCTCGTCCGGCTGGCGTTCAGGCGGGAGGAAATTGTCCGGGTCAATGGGGACTTCGGGGAGTGTTATGGTGGCGGGGTGTGATTGGGCCTCAGCCGCGGGCGCCGGGACCATGACCGGCGGCTTGGTGTCATCGAGAGTTTCGGCCTCTTCGATCGGCTCGGCGCTCTCCAGAACGTCCGGTTCCGCAATCGCTTGGGCAACCGGCGCTCCAGCGACCTCCGGGGGCGACATTTCGAGCGGCGTGTCGTCTTCCACTCTTGCCGGTTCAGCGGGCGCCTGCTCCGTCCCTTCCTGGGAGTATCTGGAGAAGTCGAACTCGGACTCGCCTTGAACCTCTGCGCCGGGCTGTGGGGGAGCGGGTGAAACCGGAGGGGGTGTAGCGTCGGAATAAGCCGCTCCTTCAACGCCGTATTTTGCCTGCGCCTCGGCCACTTGCTGCACTTCTCCGTGAACCACTTCGAGGCGGCCCACGCCGCTGTCCACCAGGGTGACGCCGTGGGGGTTTTCGGCAGGAGGGGGAGCTTCCTCGCCGTAATGCTTGAGCACATTGACAATGGCCGACTCGAGGGCGACGACCGGCTCGATTTTGAAATTGGTGAGGAATTCGATTTCGTCTATGGCTTTAAGGTCGGTTGGATCGGCCATGGCGAGGACCAGGGTCCTCTTGGCGGGCGTGTCCTTGATAACCACCGGAATGGCCATGTATTTTTCGGCGATCCGCTTGGGAAGGGCCTGGTAAGTTTTTGGGGCGATTTTTGAGCGAGACAGGTCTATGGCTGAAAACTTAAGTTGTTCGCTTAAGAATTTAATGAGAGTGCTTTCGTCAATGAAGCCCAGGTCAATGAGAGCCTTCCCGATCCTGCCGCCCCATCGTCTTTGTTGTCCAAGGGCGCTTTTGAGTTGAAACTGGTCAATCAACCCGGCCTGAACAAGCGCCTCTCCAAGTCTTGCAACGCTTGCCATACGTTTACCGATACGTTTATCGAATCCTATGCGGCGGTGGATGTGGGATTGGATGAGGTTCCAAGAAAGGCCCTCGAGGCGGCCCCCAGAGTGGGTCCCAATATTGATACCCTTTGGGGGGAGGAGGCCACAGCTTTACCTGAAGGGCGTTCAGCACCGGGTAGGTGTAAGTCTTTTCACCCAGAGAACGCTCCTCCGTTCCCGTCACCTCGGCCGCCGTCGTTATCCTTCTCCCCGGGGAATAGACCGCGGGATCGAGAAAACCTTTCACAATGAGCAGAAACCGCCCTCCCGATCTATCTCCCGAGACCGGGGAGTAATCAAGGGACAGCGGCTGCTGCAAAATGGTCATCTCGGTGTGCCCCTTTTTGGGTTTTATCATAAGGATTCGCCCGCCGAGCATCACCACCTGGCCGCGATAGTTCTCCGGATTGGCGAGCAGATCCTCGAAGGAGATTCCCTTATCTATTCTCTGCCGCACCTCCTTGCTGAAAGGGGACACGCAACCTGCCGCCGTGAATAATAAAACCGTTACCGCCAGCAGCGAAAGAACCATTTTACGGGAGATCATGACAAACACCCCTCTCCCCCCTGCACGGGGTTTTTTGCACCCTGCAAGTCTGACCCCTGCGGTGTGCAATTGGTTCTTGTTTTTCGCGCACTTGGGCATTCACTCCGCGTACTGAAATATTCTTGCCATTTTCCTGTTATTTTAGCCGAGAAGCATGTAAAAGTCAACACTATCCAGACGGCTGGGCCTGCGACATAAAAAGGGGGGAAGTGTAACGCAGGCGTCTCGCCTGCCCCATTTTGCCCGTACGGGCGTTACGACCATTCAAACCTGCAAAACCCCGCTTTATGTTTTAATGAATAAGT
>Ga0209777_10003885_pt1 | contig 18065 bp, 13 predicted proteins | sample FrelakmetHBP12HB_FD_187147 | JGI IMG/M metagenome (GOLD analysis project Ga0209777, IMG submission 187147) | Freshwater lake sediment microbial communities from the University of Notre Dame, USA, for methane emissions studies -HBP12 HB (SPAdes)... | ecosystem: Environmental > Aquatic >...
GTGTGACCTCGATCCGGAACCACGGTTGATTCCCCGTCCAGAAGCTGTCCCCCGTGGGAGGGCGCGGGGCGGTGGTGGGTTCCGGCCCGCGTCGCCACGGTCGCGCCTGCTCGTAGTTGACAAGGAGGCCGAAGTAGATCGCATCCCATTCGTCCCGACTGGATGCCGGTCGCGCCACGGGCGTCCGCCCCGTGAAGCGCAAGGACACGCGTACGGACCGCTCGAGGCATGCTGCCGCCCCCGACTCGACGATCGGCCGCCACATCACGGGAACGACCCGCTGGTTGCGAATCCACTGGGCGGGACCGATCTCGACCGACAACTCCGGGAGCCGAAGTGCTGGGGCGCCGACGGGACTCTGCCCCACAAAATTGATCGGTTCACGATCGAGTGGGACGATGGTGGCCACCACGTCGCCGTCGAGGGGGACGCCGACCCACACCGTGCGCGAGGGGAGTTGCCACCCCCCCGCATCCGGTACCGATGGGAATCCGGCAAGCTCGATGGCCGGAGGCTCCCCCATCCTCTGCACGATCCGCGGCATGGCGGAAGGCGAGGGAAGCGAGATGACGAAGCCGATGCCGTCCGTCGCGGTGACGATCTCTCCGACCCCGTCGGGCGCGGCCCATGCGGCCGCGCCCGACGCCGCGAGCGCGATGCATGCGACGCAAAGGATTCGAGCGAGGATCGTCTGGGCGCGTGCGTGCGGATTCAATGCGCTATTCTGGCGACTGAAGCTTCGCATTCGGTTCATCGAAAGGCTCCGCCTCCTCGACGAGCATGATGGGGATGTCATCCTGGATCGGATAACGGAGTCGGCAAGCGTGGCAGTTCAGCTTCTGGTTCTGCGCGGCGTAGTCGAGGTCGCCCTTGCATCGCGGACAGACGAGTATCTCTAGAAGCTCTTTCGTCAGCATCGGTTTTCTCCTGTCACTATCAACCTTACACACCCTGCCGGTAGCGGTCAACGCGCCAACCGTTCGGGGTTACTCCTCCGCGAAGACCCCCATCCGCCGGAACATTGCATGGCGGCGCTCAACCAGCTCGCCGAGCGGCAGCGGGACGAGCCGTTCCAAGCTCGCACGGATCTCGCCTCGAAGGGTTTCGGCGATCGCGTCGAAGTTGCGGTGCGCGCCCCCCAGCGGCTCGGCCACGATCTTCGTCACGATCTCGAGCGCCGCGAGGTCCGGTGCGGTGATCCGCATCGCTTCGGCCGCCGCCTCGGCCTTCGCCTGGTCCTTCCAGAGGATGGCCGCGCATCCCTCCGGAGAGATCACCGAGTAGATCGCGTTCTCGAGCATGAGGATCTCGTCACCGACGGCGAGCGCGAGCGCCCCGCCGGATCCACCCTCCCCGATCACAATCACAAGGATCGGGACGCGCAGCGCGGCCATGTCGCGGATGTTCCGCGCGATCGCCTCGCCTTGTCCCCGCTCCTCCGCACCGATCCCCGGATACGCGCCCGGTGTGTCGATGAAGGCGATGATCGGGTTGTGAAACTTCTCCGCGAGGCGCATGACGCGAATCGCCTTTCGATATCCTTCGGGATGCGGCATCCCGAAGTTGCGGTCGAGGTTCTCCCTCGTGTTCCGCCCCTTCTGGTGTCCCACGATGACGACCGGCCGCCCCTCGAACACCGCCAGTCCCGTCACGATCGCGTGGTCGTCGCGGTAGAGACGGTCGCCGTGGACCTCGGTGAAATCCGTGAAGAGCCTGCTAACGTAGTCGAGCGTATAAGGCCGGCGAGGATGGCGCGCGATCTGGACCCTCTGCCAGCGCGAGAGGTTCGCGTAGATCTCGTCCTTCATGGTGCTCGCCTTCGCCTCCAGCTTCCGGAGCTCGTCGGTGAACTCCAAATGCTCCTTGTCGGCGAACGCCCGCAGGTCCTCGATCTTCTGCTCGAGCTCGATGATCGGCTTCTCGAAGTCGAGCCAACCGCTCTCCATGGAATTCCCTCCGCTAGTGTTGCGGCGTCATGGTGAAGGTCGCCGCCCGCCGCGCGGCGTTGCCAGCCGCGTCACGCGCGAGCACCTCCCACCGGTGGCCCCCCGCCGAAAGGCTATCGGACAGGGTCACCGTCAGCGTACGCGACCACGGGTTCCATGCCGCCGGGACCCGTTTGCCGTCCAGGATCACCTCGAAGGACCCCGACGACACCCCGGATCCCTGCTCGCGTACTTGCGCGCTGAGGGACCTGATCCGCCCGGTCCGCCGATCGCCCGGTCCAGGATCGAGCGCGTACAGCCAGGGTTCCGAGCGGTCCTCGAGCACGATCCACTCCTCCAATCGATCGACCACCGCCACGACTGCGCTCCCGGTCCACAGCCCTCCGCGCGGCTGCCACGGCGACGCGCCGGATCGCCCGTAGATCCCAAGGCGCCTGGCTTCCTCACCAGACGTTGGAAGCCGGCGCGGGCGCAGCGATATCCGAAACGGCGCGTCCAGTTCAACCCCCGCCGGCGCGATCGCGTGCACGTCACTGCGCGCAATCAGGACCTCATCCTGGTCGGGCGAACCAGGCGAAACCGGGATCTCGCCATGCGGAATCCGATCTTCGTCGCGATCCGTTCGCTTCCACGACAGCCACACGGGAGCGTAGAACGTAGCAGCCGGGATCTCCACGGTCAACGCGCCGTCCGGGGTCGTCCAGAGCAAGTCCTCGCTCGGCAGCGCGAGGACAATTCCGGGAAGACGCCAGCGTCGTGTCTCCCCGTCGACCGTGAGCGCCCAGATCACGGCGGCTCCGGAGCGCCCTCTCCTCGGGGGCGAGGCGACGAACTGCCAGGAGCCCTCCAATTCCTTGCCCGGATCCGTGTCGAGCAGGTCGCAGGACGACGTTGCCCCCGGGAGTTGCAGCGTCGCCTTCGGCGCCGCCGCCGGAATGCACGCAATGCGGTCGCGCAGCTCGAGCCATCGCGGGAACGCTTTCACCGTGGGCGAGTCGACCGCCGCCCCCATGCACGTGCCGTCCGCCTCGAGGCTCACGATCGGGCCGCAGGTCGTGATCCCTTCGCGCGTCTCGAGCCGGACGCGCAGACCGACCTTTCCCGCCGGCGTGAAGGAGGACGCCTGGCCGAGGAACCACCCCGAGCCGAGATGCCCGAGAACGGAATGCACCGGGAAGTGGCGGCCGTCGTCGGTGAGATCGATCGACAGCCGGATCTGCTCGGGATCCCCTGCGGCGGAGGGGCCGACGTGCACGCTAACGTCCCATGCGCCGTGACCGAGCGGGCGCGTCATCCACTCCTCCACACGCGGATTCGCTTGCACGAGAAGGACGGTCGACACGGAGTCGAGGTTCCCCGCCGCGTCACGCGCGATCAAGCGAATCCGATGAAGACCCGGGGGGATGCCGCTGCCGCAGAGGAGTCGCCCTCGGTCGTGATCCGATGGGCGATAGAGCCTCTGCAGTGGAGCCTGCTGCGGATCGCGAGGCTCGGGCAAATCGGGGATGGATCCTTCGGTCGGGACCCGCGTGCCGATGTCCGCGTCGTAGTGGGGAACCCCATCAATCTCCAGGCAGACCTGATACGGCGCTCGCTTCTGTCCCCCCACGTCATCGGAGGCCTCGCAGTCGATTCCGAGCGGACCCCAGACCACCGTCTTCGAATCCGTCAGGGAACCGTGATCGCGATCCGCATCCACGACCTCGGTATCGAGCCGTCCGTCGACCCGCGCGCTCGCGTCGAGTGGGACGAACCGGATCGCGTGGATCCGCGGCGGGGCGCGATCGGGCCAGGAGAACCCCGCGCACAGAGGGTTGCGCAGGCTTCCATCTACGCGAACCTCGATGTGCAGGATCGCGCGGCCGTCCTCCGTCTCGCCCGTTCGGGCGATGACCGCTCCACGGATCACGGGGAATGCGTCGGCAGGAGGGCTCCAGTCGAGATCAGAGCTGCTGCTCCGAAGCTGGCGCGCACGGCACGAATCCTCGATCGCGGGCATGAAGGAAGACAGGTGCGCGTAAACGATCGTGCGACCGTCCGGGAGCGTCAGATCGAGGGCGCGTCCGTAGCCGCTCGCGGATAGTCGAACCCGCGTGATCGCGCCTTCCGCGGCGGCATGCACCTCGTACGGTTCCCGACCGGCGGGAAGATCGATCCCCGGATGGAAGCTTCCGGGCGCAAGCTCACCGAACGTCGCGACCGGCGAGATGTCGGCCGGCAGGGGTGAAAGAAGCGGCACCTGCTGCGCTCGCGTGACCACAGCAGCGCAGAGAAGGCCCGCATGAAAGAAGAGCCCTCTCAATTGCCGAGTGCAAAAGAACCGCCGAGATCTTGCAAAATGCCGCCCCGCCGTCTTCACCCGTCCGCGCACTCCGGGTGCGCACCGGCGACCCCGACCCCGCACCCCGATACGGCCCAGTCGATTCCCCCCATCGTAGATCCGTCCTTGCTTGATACCGGAGCGGAGGATACGCCATCGCGCGCCACCTGGTGGAGGAGAAGAACACTGGGGCCAAAACGCTTAGTTCGGGGCGAACGGGGTCCCAAGCGGGAACGGCACGTGCCTTGCAAGAACGCCGATCGAGTTGCGGCGGACTCGAACGTCGCGTCCGAGACGACCCCGCACCAGCCTAAGGAGGACTCGAAAATGTCACGTCCCCGAATGCGTTCGACTGCGTGGCTCCTGCTTGTCGGCCTTGTCCTGATCATGGCGGCAGGCTGCGGGGAAGAGAAGACGCTGTCACCGCTGACCTCCCAGCTGCCCGACGATGGGGCGCCCCCCGCAATGCCGACAGGCCTCAAAGTCATCGGACAGGTAGACACCAAGGTCACCATCCAGTGGACGGCGAACACCGAGATGGACCTGGTCGGTTACCGCGTCTACCGATACGATCCGAATCCCCTGCGGCAGGAAGCGTATCAGATGCTGAACGCCCAGCCAGTCAGGCCGCAACATATGACTGTGTCATTCCCCGTGGGCACGTCCTGCTACGTCCGCGTCACCGCGGAGGACTCATACGGCAACGAGAGCCCGATGAGCGATCCGCTCCTGATCATCTGCTCGAGCGGCTCCGGGACCCTCCCCGGCGACCAGGGATCGGACCATCAGCAGAGCGGTGCAGTCGACACACCCGGCGGCGGGCACGACTCCCACGACATGCATACCCCCGGCGATCTCCCCATCGAACGATAGGGAGACACGCCCGGGTCGTTCGAGATCAAGCACCGGGAGAGAGTGCGTGCCCGGGGGGCGTCGCGTAGGGGTTCCGCGACGCTCCCCGCTTGACATCCTGTGCGCGTTTCCCGCCCCGTTTCCCGTTGACCTTGACGCCGCCGCCGGGTCGACCTAGATTCCCGCGCATGGACACCTACCCGGACCCGTCGATTCCGGCCGGCGCCGCGCGCGCGGGTGCGCGCGGCGCCCTCCTCGATGCGATCCTCCGACATTCGTTTCTGCGGGGACGTTTCCAGCTCTCGAGCGGGGCTTGGAGCGACCATTATGTCGACCTTCGCCGCACGACCCTCGATCCCGCCGGACTCGCCGCGTCGGTCGCGGCCCTCTTTCCGAAGCTCCGTGAGTTCGACGTTGCGGCCGTCGGCGGGCCGACGCTCGGAGCTGATCCACTCGTCGCCGGCCTGATTTTGGAGTCGCTGCGCGGCGGCAGCCCGCTGCGCGGGTTCCTCGTGCGCGGCGCCGCGAAGGACCACGGCACGGGGCGCATGATCGAGGGACACTGCCCCGCGGGTGCGCGTGTGGCCGTGATCGACGACGTCGTGACGCGCGGCGGATCGATCCTCCGCGCGGTCGAGGCGGTGCGGGCGGCCGGCGCCCAGCCAGTCCTGGCACTCGCGCTCGTGGATCGCGAGGAGGGCGGGCGGGAGGCCCTCACCCGTGAAGGGATCGACCTGTACGCCCCGTTCCGGCTCACCGAGGTTCTCGAGGCGGCCGCCGCGCGCGGCATCTGAAAACCGCGGCAATGCGCGTCGCCTGCCCGCACTGCGGTCACATCCTCGACCTGCCGCCTGGTCCCCGATCAACGGTAGACGCCATTCTCGAGTTGGAGCCGGCGAACGTTCTCCTCGTGCGCCGGCGATATCCGCCGCTGGGCTGGGCTCTTCCAGGCGGATTCGTGGAATCGGGTGAATCGCTCGAGGACGCGTGCCGTCGCGAGGTACGCGAAGAGACCGGGCTCGTGATCGCCGATCCTGTGCAGATGCACACCTACTCCGACCCGTCCCGCGATCCGCGGGGTCCGACGATCTCGACGATCTTTGTCGCCCGGCCGACTGGAACGCCGCGCGCCGGCGACGACGCGGCCGACGTCGGGATCTTTCCGCTCGACCACCTTCCGGTACCGCTCTGCTTCGACCACGCCCGCATCCTGGAGGACTACCGCACGCGCCGCTGGGGGATCGGTCCCCTCTCGGGGGAAGCTTCATAGGGGTCGGGGACGCGCGACGCCCTCGAAGAGCACCTTTCCTTTTTCCCCTCCGCCTGCCAAGACTTCCCTGTAGTATCGTCCGCAAGGAAGCGCTCCTGCCGGGGTGGCATTGGGATCCACGACGTCCGTCCGTCCTCGCGGATGGGCGAGGAGAGCGTCGATGAAGACGATCACCCGTTTCGCCGGCTGGGGCACGGCCGCGCTGTTACTCCTTGTTCTCGCCCAACCCACGCACGCTTCCGACCCGCTTCAATGGCCCGAATGGCGCACGAACGACGACACCGTCGGCCAGGAATACCAGGAAGCCACCGACGCGGCGGTCCAACCGGATGGCTCATGGATCGGCGTCTGGGTCGACTACCGGATGGGGTATCCCGCCCTTTTCCTGAGGGCCTTCGACGCGAACGACCAACCCCTCGCCCCGAGTTTCGCGCTGACGGATGGTCTCGGCCTCTACTCCCTCGACATCAACGCCGTGGCGATCGGCGAGCCGTCCCTCGCGCCGATAGGCGACGGCAGCAGCGTTCTGGTCTGGAATGATGGCCGCGACATCCGAAACGACTGGACCCGGATTCGGGCCGCCATCGTCGGCCCCGGCGGGATTCTGACGGGGCCAGTCACGGTGACCGACGAGGACCGGCCGGAGGTGCGGAGCGGGCCGCGCGTTTCCGTATCCCAGGGACGCGCCTGCGTCGTCTGGATCGAGGGTGGCGGCAGCTCCACCAAGGCGTACGGGCAAGTCCTCGATCTGAACGGACTGCAACGGGTCCACGCTGACAACGAGTGGATCGATCCCGCCGGCATGATGCCGCAGCGCGATTGCCGGATCGTCCCATCGGCTGCTGGTTGGGTCACCGCGTGGCAGGGATGGCAACAGGGGTCGCCGAATCCGTGTGTCCTCTTGCGGAACATCGGCGCGGACGGCGGCATCGCGGGCGACCCGGTCGCGGTCGATTCCGGAACGGAATGGACACAGGGCGAGGTGGCGTTGACCGCTGTGCCGGGTGGAGGGTTCTTCGTCGCATGGGTCGCCGCGTTTGACAGCCGGGTGCAGTTTCTCGGCAGACAGGTCGATGCCTCATTGAGTCCAGTCGCACCTGTCTTCCAGATCGTTGCCGAAGGCTCGACCGTGACGCCGAGTTCCCCCACCTTGACGATGACCGGCCCGGGATCCGCCCTCGTCGTGTGGACCGACGGGAACGCGAATCACTCGCGCTTCTACGCGCGCAACATAAATCTCCCGTCGACGCCCACGGGCAGCTTCGTGATCGTCGATGATCCTTCGGATCCCCCCGGCGGCCTCCTGATCCCCCGCAACCTCGCGCTGCACGGGGGCGGCGGCGTGCCGGCGCGGATCCTATGGACCGACAACCGCGATGGCTGGGATCTCGATTACTACGCGAAGGTCGACAGCGCGGGCGTCCGGCTCGAGGACCCCGTCGCCGTGCAGATGGCCGAGGGGACGGCAAGCCAGCTCTTCCCGGCGGTCGCCCTCTTCAACGACGGCGGAGCGATGGCGGTCTGGGAAGACTTCCGGACGGGCGGCCTGACGATCTACGGCCGTCTTCTCGACATCACCGGCGCCCCGATCGGCTCGTCGTTCCGGATCAGCGAAGGGTCCAGCGGATCCGTCAGTGTTCCCGCGACCAACCTGCGCGACCTCCGGCGCAACCAGCCGTCGATCACCACGACGAGTGACGGGCGCGCCGTCGTCGCATGGACCACGTTTCTCTCCGGCGGAAGGACGCGCGTGCTGCTGCAGCACTACAATCGGAATGGCGCGAGGGTGGGCGTGAACGTGCGGCTCCCGGACGACGGGCAATCACCACAGCTCGCGCCGTCCCCCCAGTTCGACGGAAAGTACTGGGTCGCCTGGCGGGACACGGGAACAAACAACGACGGCAACATCCTCGCGAAGCGTTTCTACTCGGACGGGACGGAAGCTGGAGACACGGTCCACATCGCCGATCATCTGCGCGAGTCCCAAACCATGAAGAGCAATCCGGTGATCGCATCGTCGGGCGCGGGCGAATTCGTCGTCGCGTGGCTCGACAACCGACGCGGGAACATGGACGTGTTCGCGCAGCGGATCTCGGCACTCGGGCGGAAGATCGAGATGAACATCCCGGTCAGTGGGGATGAGGGGGGCAATCCGATTCTGCAGGCGAACCCGGCTGTGGCCGCGGCTCCGGACCGGTATGTCGTGGTCTGGGACGACAACCCCTTGCTCAGCGGCAGGGTGGCCGGCCTCCTTGTCATCCTCGCGAGCGCAGCGAAGTCGGGCGCTCCACAGTCGGGCGATGAAACGCCGTTCGCGTTCATCACCGGATCGCCGGGCTACAAGTACCCGCGTGTCGCGATGGACACAGGCGGTCGCTTCGTCGTGACGTACTGGGATACGCAGGCGGACTCGGCCCGCGTCATGGCACGGCGATTCACCGCCGATGCTGTGCCCGACGGCTTGCCGTACCCGCTCCTTGCGGTCAACGGACGAACGGTCGCGATCCCCGCTGATGTCGCCGTGGCCCCCGACCTCGTGCAGTTCGCGTACGCGGACAGTCGCGACGATTGCGGATGGGACGTGCGCGTGCGGCGCGTCGACTGGAACTTCGAGGGCGAATACTCCCCCGTCCTGATCGCCGACTACGGCGTACAGGAGGACGCGGGCACCCTCGTGCTGCGATGGTCCGTTCCACTCGACGCGGCCGGGGCATTCTACCGGGTCTGGCGCGACGCGGCCGACGAGGTCTCCGTCCGCCCCGGCGCTGGCGCGCGGCTCGTATCCACGGATCCCGTCGGCCCGATCGTGCCGGCCGGCGCCGACTACCTTTTCCGCGATGACTCGGCCCTCCCCGGTCAGAGCTATGCGTACTGGATCCAGGATGGACGGGGCGAGTACGCCGGTCCATGGATCGGCGCGCTTCCCGCCGGGAAGGATCGCGTGTCGTTGCATGCTTCCCGGAACCCGTTCCGCGACGCGGTTCGTCTCGCATGGTCGTCGTCCCTTGGTGCGCGTCTGACGCTCACGATCTACGACGCGTCCGGTCGCCTTGTCCGCGAGCTCCTCGACGACGATCCGGCGGTCACGATGCGCGGCGAGACGACCTGGGACGGGCGGGACGGCGCGGGCCGAGGCACGCCGGCCGGTCTCTACTGGGCGCGACTGCGCGCGGAGCCCGGCGGCGAGCAGTCGGTGCGGATCCTGCGCCTGCGCTAGGGCTCAATCCCGATTCGGGACCGCGGACCCTGAGAATCCGGGTTGCGCGTTTCGGTCACACGGGCGGGGCGACCGCCTCCAGTCGGTCCACGGTGAGGGTTGGCGCGCCGTAGGTCGCCTCGACCCTCCCGACCGCACGGAGCACCCCGCCTTCTCCCACGAGTGTGCCGAACCGGGCGTAGGCGGGCGGCCAAAGCGTACACTCCACAAGTCCCGAGGGATCTTCCAGCGTCAGGAAGAGCATCGACTCGCCGCGCTTCGTGCGCACGCGTCGCGCCGCCGACACGATCCCGAGGACGGCCGTCGCGGCGTCCCCGCTCTTCTCCCCGAGATCTACGGCTTCCACGAACGCCGGCAATCGCTCCTCCTTTCGAAGCCGGTCGCGGATCACGCCGACCGGATGCGCGCTGATCGCGATCTCGAGGGTGTCGAGCTCGTGTCGTACGCGTTGCTCGAGATCGAAGTCCCGCCAGATCCGGTCCTTCTTCACGGGGATCCCGAGTGAAGCCGTGCCGTCGGCGCGCTTCAGCGCCGCGCCGTTGCGCGCGACGCAGCGTAGCCGCCATAGTCGGGCCGTCCGCGGCCCCGGTCCGACTTCGTCGAGCGCCCCGCACAGGATCAACGACTCCGCCTCCGGCACGGCAGCGCCGGTCCTCACGAGGAAGTCCGCGACGTCCTCGAACGGCGCGCGGGTGCGCTCCACGAGGATTGCGTCCAGTGTGCGTCGCGAGAGGCCCTTGACCTGCCCGAGTCCGCACATCAAGACCGCACCGTCCCACGTCCACCTTTCCGCGGAACGGCGGACGCACGGGGGCGCGAGCGGGACGCCGCGTCGCCGCGCCTCCTCGACGTGAACGCGCAGCGGGTACATCCCCTGGTGGTTGTTGAGAATGGCCGCATGGAAGGCCCCCGCGTGGTGCGCCTTCAGCCAGGCTGTCTGGTACGCGAGCACGCCGTAGCCCGACGCGTGCGCCTTGCAGAAAGCGTACGAGCCGAACCGCGCGAGCTCGCCCCAGACCTCTCGGGCGGTGTCCGGCGCGACCCCGTTCCGCACCGCGCACGCGATGAACCGGTTCTCGATCTCGCGCATTGCCATCCCGTGCCAAGGGTCCTCGCCGGAGGGGCTCATATGCGGCCGCTCGCCCAGGGACGGGTCCGCGGAGACAGCCGTGGCTTTCCCGATCGCACGTCGCAGGAGGTCGCCGACCGCCCGGTCGAAGCCACCGATCGCGCTTGCAACGCAGATCACATCCTCCTCGTAAAGCAATATTCCGCGAGTCGCTGCAAGGAGGGGCTCAAGTGAGGGGTGAAGATAGGTGGTCGGCTCGAGACCGCGCGCGCGTCGGACGAATCGCTCTTTCATCCCCGAACTGGCCGGACCCGGGCGGATCAGCGAGAGAGCGGCGATCGTGCCGTCCAGGTCATTCGTGCGGAGCATCCGGAGCAGGTTGCGCATTCCCGGCGACTCGATCTGGAAGCACCCGAGCGTCTCGCCGCGCTCGAGGAGACGCGCGGTTGCGGGATCGGGATCGGGGATCGATGCCAGGTCCGGCGCGGCGCCGTCCGGCGACGTGGCGCGGATGCTGTCGATCGTCTCGCCGATCGTCGAGAGGGCGCGATTGCCGAGGAGATCGATCTTCACGAGGCCGACTTCCTCGACCGCGTGCATCTCATACTGCGTGACGACGATCCCCTTCGTCGCCATCTCGAGCGGGACCCAGGCGTCGAGCGGCCCCGGGCCGATCACGATCCCGCCGCAGTGGATTCCGAGCGTGTGGGGCAGGCCGGTCAGCCGATCAGCCGCCTCACACGCCTCGCGAAGCTGTGGATCGGTGAGATCGAGCGTGCGGCCGAACGGCGTCGAGCGGACCGCCTCGATCAACGGGAGGTCGCTGAAGGCCGGAATCGCGCGCGCGACGCGGTCGATCGTCTCGGCCGGCACGCCGAGCGCCTTCCCCGCCTCGCGGAACGCCCCGCGCGACTGATAGTGGTTGTGGACCGAGATCATCGCCACGCGGTCGGCACCGTAGGTCTCGTAGACGTGGCGGATCACCTCGTCGCGCCGCCGCCAGCAGAGATCGATGTCGAGGTCGGGGAGATCGCGGCGCAGGCGGTGCAGGAAGCGCTCGAACGTCAGCTGGTAGCGTAGCGGGTCGACGTTCGTGATCCCGAGGAGGTAGGAGACGAGCGACGACGCGCCGCTCCCCCGCCCGACGGTCGGGATGTCGCGGGCGCGCGACGCGGCCATCAGGTCGCCGACCACGACGAAGTAATCCGTGAAGCCCATCGAGTCGATCTGCTCGAGCTCCCACGCAAGGCGTTGCGTGATCTCACGCGTCGCGCGTGCGTAGCGGCGGCGCATCCCGTCCTGCGTCATCCGGTAGAGGCGGTCATACGCCGTCTCGCCGGGAGGAAGGGGGAGCTTCGGGATGAGGCTCCCGGGCTTCGGCAAGTCGCCGGCGCTGAATCGGCACGACAGGGCGAGGTCGCGCGCCGCGGTGAGCACGGCGGGATCGTCGGCGAAGAGCGAGAAGGTCCCGGCCGGATCGGCGAGCGCGTCCGTCTCGCGCGCGACCTGCTCGGGATCGAGGCGCGAGACGAGATCGTTCTCACGGACAGCGGCGAGGACCCGGTTCGTCGCCGCCTCATCCGCCGAGGCGAGCGAGACGTCGATCGTGCCGGCGATCGGGATCCCGAACCGGCGCGCTGCATCGCGCAGGGAAGCTTCGTCCGCGCGCGACCGGGCCGGCCGCACGACCGCCGCGTGAAGGGCATCGCGCGGCAGCGCATCGCGCAACGGCGCGAGGATCGCCGCGTCGCGGGCCAGGACGGCGAGCCCGTCGGCATGGCGGGCAACACACGAGATCAGGTCGAACTCCGGCGCGAGGTGACGCGCCGTCAGGATCCGACAGAGGGATGCGTATCCGGCAGGCTCCCGCACGAGGAGGACGAGCGCTCCCGGCGCCGCATGTGCCCCGCGCCCGATCCCGCGCGCGCCGTCCTCGCCGGGGACGAGGGGCGGACCCCTGCGCGGGCTCACCTCGGCGCCGAGAACCGGGTGGATCCCGCTCTCGCGGGCTGCCTTCAGGAACGCGACCGCGCCGTACAGGTTGTCGCGGTCCGTCAAGGCGAGCGTGTCACAACCGCACGCGACAGCGCGGGCGAGAAGGCGTTCGGGCGTGGCCGTCCCCCGCCCGAGCGAATGGGCGCTCCGGACGATCAGGGGTACGGGCGTCGGACCCGGCGCCCTCCGTATCGCTTGGTCTCCCAATGGCATGGAAATGCCATCCTCGCGTTGTCGGGGCGGAGAGCGGACGCGAAGACCGCACCCCGGCGCCCCGGGATGCGGTCACGATACCAAACATGTGTTCGCTTCGTCCAGCGCCGTTGTCGTCTAGCTGATGATCCCCAGCCAGTCGCGCATCAGGAACATGAACCGGCCGATCGCGAGCGAGATTCGCGCCATCACCGTGAAGCCGAACGACGCGCCGAAGCCGACCATCACGAAGACGATCCCCGTCTTCGCGCCCCACTTGAGCGCCCCCTTGTGCTCCTTCGAGAAGAAGAAGTACGTGAGGGTTCCGATCACTCCGACGAGAACAACCAACGCCCAGACCCCCGTCATCACGGAGTTCGCGAACGAGGCCTTCGTCACCAGGGTCCCGGCCATCTGCGGGAACACGCTCCCCTCGAGGGCCGCGGGGAACTCGTAGCCCAGGTAGTAGCCCATGAACATCCCGATCGGCAGGCGCACCAGCCACGCGCATTTCGGCACGAACCGCATGAAGTAGAGGCATCCGAACAATCCCGGAACGATCAGGAGGAAGTTCGAAGGCGTCAGCGGATTGAACAGTTCCGGCGAGAGTCCCTTCTGATGGGCGATCCCGAACGCGTGGATCCACGGCTTCAGCATCATCGGGAGAAGGACCCGATGGTAGCTGAAGGCGAGCGAGTAGCCGTTGCCGATGCCGACCCAGAGATGCTCGGCGAAGCGATAGAACGGGTTGTCCTTGTAGAGGAAGGAGAGGACGGCCAAGGTCATGAAGACCCCGACCCAGGTCCAGATCGCATGGCTCAGGTGCATCAGCCATTCCTCCTCTTGTTGGCGAAATAGGCGATATTCCCGATGATCACGAACGCCATGATCGCGAGGTGGGCCGCCGACTGGGACGCCATCCCCTCCGTGGCCCTCATCCGCCCGCGGATCTGGTACTTGTTCTCGATGAGCTGCTCGTACTCCGCGGCCCCCTTCATCCCGCCGAGCATCCCAGAGAACTGCCCCGTCTCGAAGTACGGGTAGTAGTCCGGCGCGCTCACGGCGGTGCAGCCGGCGCCGACCTTGACGCCCCACTTCGGCTGCGCAAGCTGGACGAACCAGATCGGGCTCGAGCCGCCCGAGACCGCGCAAATGATCCCGACCTGCTCGTAGTTGCGGAAGCTCTTCATCATCGGGATCGAGTCGCTCGGCGCCCCGCGGAACTCCGTCTTGTAGATCCCGGTGATGCTCTTGCCCATCCCGAGGATCGGGACGATCGGCGGCGGGACCCACCCGAGGAATACGACGTCGCGCCCGTACTTGATGCTATCGGCCGACGTCGTCGCCTTCGCGTTGAACTCGGCCATCACCTGCTCCATCGCCGCGTTGGCGAGCGGAGTCGACTCGACGTACAGGCTGATCAGCAGGACGGGGATTCGCCGCGCGAAGGCGTGCCGCATGATCGCGATCGTCATCGGTTGGTTCTCGGCCTCGGTCTGCGGGACGTAGTCGGTCGAGATCATCACGCATTGCTTCTTCGGATCGATCTGTTCGATCGTGTTGAACAGACCCATCGTCATCTTCTGGTAGCCCATCGGAAGCTTCAGCGAGAACAGCATCGGCACGATGATCACGATCCCGATCACGAGGAAGATGATCCGGCGATCAATTCGGAGGAGGCGGTCCCAGTTCAACTTCCGCCTCCCAACCAGCTCCGCTCAATCCCCGTCAGGATCTTGAGCGACGTCGCGAGCGCCCCCAGGGTCACGCCGAGCTCGATCCCCCGCTTCGAGGCGGTGTTCGGGACGGCCATGATCCACTGCGTCATCGCTGGGATCTTCGGCGAGATCCACTGTCCGAAGGGGACCTGTCCCAGCATCACGATGAACGCCGAAACGAGCAGAAGGAGCGCCATTCCGTTCTTCGCACGAAAGGATCGGTACGCGGCCGAAGCCATGTAGAAGGCGAGCAACGCCATCATCGAGGCGCCGAGCGGGTTCAGGACCTGCATGTACAGCGTCTGCACGTCGAATCGGAACGTCCCGATGTGCGTCGGGAGAATCCCGTGACCCGTGACGCCGCCGAAGAGGCCGATCACGGAGGTCAGGAGGAACCCAAGCAGCAACGTGTACGACTGTCGCCAGTGGGTCCCCTTCCTCTGAATCTTGGTGATGTGGTGCTGGATCAGGTTCCCGAGCCCGAGGACGGTCGCGAACACCGAGATGATCACGAACATCGTGTTGCGAAGGTACTCGTTCGCCGTCTGGACCGTCGGGTGGGGCATGAAGTATGCGGTCAGCCCGATGATCCCCATCACGACCATCAACGCGAGAGGCAGCTTCATCTTCATCGCGCCGCCCTCCTAATAGCCCGTCGTCGAGAGGACTCGACGGAAATCGAAACCGGTGACGAGGGCGATGATCGTCCCCACGACCAGAAGGACCATGAAGAACACCTTCCCCCAGTCCTCCCCTTTTAACGCGCCGAGCATCAGGGGCTCGCGCGAGAGGTAGGCCGACGCCGCGTACAGCTCCTCGCCGATCAGCGTGTAGTCGCACGAGACGATGAAGAACGGCAGCTGAGTTGTCGCGTCGGTTCCGGCGATCTGGATCGCGCCGGTCGCCGCGCCGTTCTCGGCCAGAATCAGGGACTCCGCAGCGAAGTTGCCGAGGAAGAAGTTCGCTGCCGGCCGGTCGCGCACGATCTGACCGCTCACCGCGCCCGCATACGCGAGCGCGTTCTCGGTCAGGAAGTGGACGCTTGCCGGATCATAGGTGTCGGGGGTCCCCGCCGCCGTATACGCCCCCTTTACGATCTCGCGGGCCACGGTGAAGACCACCGGATCGCGGACGGGGACGGTGAGCTTCGTACCGTACTGCGCCGTCTTCTTCGCGACCTCGCCCAGCACGTTCAGCGACGCAACCGTGGAGATGTCCGAGATGTATCCGGTGCCCGGAACATAGAGGATCGCCCTGCCCATCTCGGTCGCGCGGCCGACGGCTTCCTCGACCGCCTCGAGCCCGGCGATCTTGCGGACGTAGAGGTTCTCGCCGCGCCGGGCCCGCCGGACGAACCAGACCACCGTAGCCACGAAAAGGACGATCGCGATCGCCATGCCTCCGTAGTAAGTGTTGAACCACTGCGCGGAGCTGACCACCGCGTTCGACGGCTCGGATGCGGTCTCTTCATCGGATGAGCTGATAGCGACGATCCGATAGCGATAGGATTTCCCATCCTCGGCGTTCTCGTCCTTGTACCGGATCGCGCTTCCGACCGCGGAATCGATCTCCTCATACTCCCCCGTCCCCTCGGCGCGCTCGATCCGATATCGGGCGACGCCCGGGGCGGGACTCCATTTGATGGTGATGCTCGAGCCCCCGTCGTTCGGCGTGTCCTGCGCCTCGACGTGCGTCGGCACCGCGATTGAGGATCCGGATGCCGCGTCGGACTGCGCGCCGACAGGCGGCGGCCCGAGCAGCAATAGAGGCAGCAGGAAGGCTGCAGCGAGACCTTTCATCGGGGTTTTCCTTCTGATTTGGATGCGGCGGGAAGCGTCGGAGACGGCGGGGACGGCATTCTTGCGAGAGTCGCGCGCTTGCCTTCCACCCGATGCCCCTCCCTTGTGAGGACCTGTGGCGAAACGATCCACCGCCGATCAGGATCCCCGATCCGAGGAGCCGGATCAAGAATCAATGCGGGATGCGGGTCGGTCCGCCGGCGAATTCCTCCATTTTTTTCTGGAGCCAGCCCACCGTCGGGCGCTGCCAGACGACCACGACGAAGGACGCGAGGAAGAAGGGCGCCGCATCGAGGACCTGCCCGCCCAGCAATACGAGGACCAGGCCGAGAATCGCGACGGCCTCTGTGGCCGCCCATCCGACGACGAGCGCGGCCTGTACGCCGATCAGAGCAGCGTCCCGGTCGCCGAAGGCGCGCAGGAGCAGGCGGCGCCGCAGCAGGAGCGCTAGTCCGAGGCCGAGGGCCCCGATGATCCAGAAGATCGGCTTCACGGATCTAAGATCCGCCATCGGCGCGAACCGATCCCCTCGCCGCCCAGCGATGACCGCGGCGATGACGAAATACGCGACGGTCGCGGCCAGGAAAGCGATCCATAGTCCGTGGAGCACCCGGACCATCCCCCGAATCTGCGCGTCACGCGCGAATGCCATCGGTTTCTTCCCTCTCTCCCTCCTTGGGTCGCCCGGACGTCCCCAACCGCCGCGCGCCGGATCGGCACCTTCATCGGCACGGAGACGGGGGGCACCTACGAATGCAACGACGCCGCGCGCGATGTGTGCTTGGACAATACGCGCCTCCGGTTGCGCCTCGCCCGCGAGATCTTCACGGTCGCGGTGGAGGGGATGTCGCGGCGAACGGGGGTCTTTCCGGATCATCCGGTGGAGCCCGGGATCCAGGATCTGCTCAACGGGAGCGACCCGGTCAGAGAGGCCGCGTTCCGGCTGATCCAGGAATCGAGATCCCGCTAAAGCCACGAGGCCACGCGAAGCACCCTCCCCAGTTGCTGAGGCCGGGGAGGGCGCCTCCGTTTCGAGTTCATGATCGACTCCTCACGCGTCCGCCGTGTGCATCAACGTGCACGCGCCGAGTGCGATCTCAGACCCCGACTACGCTGCCTTCTTGTCGGTGGCCGCCACCTCCGGGGCGGCGGGCGGGTCGGTCCCCGCCGGCTGAGCTGCGGATTCCTTCTCCTGCGGCTGGACGCCGTCTTCCGACCGGTGGTTGCCGTTCATGTCGAAGAGCGATTCGACAAAGCTGCGCCGATCGAAGTAGTACGCCCGGAGCGCGAAGTAGAAGGCGCTGTGGGCCTTTCTCCAGGCGAGCTTCTCCTCTTCCAGCGTCGCCTTTGCCTGGCTCCGGGCATCCATGGCGACCTGTCGAGCCGTCATGGCGCTCTGGAGTTGCGCGCGAGCGGTTGTGAGAGGTTCACGACGAGCGAGGATCGTGGGATCCGTCTCGTCCTCCATCGCCTGGAGCAGACCCGCAGCCGTGGCCAGCGATACCGCTGGGAGCAGCTTCAGAGTGCTTCCGTAGCCGTCCGGGAAGTACCGGCGGTAGACCTCGAACTTGCGGCGGCCCCGGCCGACGGTCAGGATGGCCAGACCGACGCCCCGCAACTCCTGGTCCAACGCCACCGCCGCCTGGTTCTGCACGCCGAGGGCGACGGACTGCTGGCGTTTGGCAAG
>Ga0209777_10003886_pt1 | contig 18062 bp, 13 predicted proteins | sample FrelakmetHBP12HB_FD_187147 | JGI IMG/M metagenome (GOLD analysis project Ga0209777, IMG submission 187147) | Freshwater lake sediment microbial communities from the University of Notre Dame, USA, for methane emissions studies -HBP12 HB (SPAdes)... | ecosystem: Environmental > Aquatic >...
GATACGGCTGTCGAGCGGACCGGCATAGAAGGTGAACTTGTTGGTCAGATTGTCCTGGGAGCCGAGCGGCATAACGATGCCGGCGGAAATGGCGCGACGCACATAAGACAGACCGGCGTGCGTCTCGTTTGATTTTTCGCCCCGGAAAGAGGCGCCAGTGCTGAGATTTTCTTTGGGGATGATGGCATAGGCAAAGTATTTCGAGCGCGAGCCGGCCCATTGGGCGGAACCGGAGGGATCGTCCTTGAGTCGATCTTGCTCAAATTTGTCTATTTTGTACATTTCCCCGGAAAGATAGACACCACCTTTATAGCTGGAATAGTCATCGAGCAGGTTCTTTTCGCTCGGTGGAAGGGCCGGCAACCAAGCAAGGACATATTCGCGTTCGAGCCCGATTTCGCGAATGCCATTTATCGTCAGGTTGACATCGAAGTTGTACTTGTCGCCGTAGAAGACGAACTCCTTGACGATTTGTCCTTTGCCGGCAACGGTAGCAGTAAACGTGACGATCTGGGTTTGGGCACCACTGGCTTGCAGCAACGAATCGCCGGTTATCGAATACGTTAAGTTCTTATCACTAAAACTCTTGCCGTAGGAAAGGAGAGTCGGTGTCGCCTGCGATCCTTGGGGAATAAGACTGACGCGGCTGCTATCGGCGTGCCGGTATTTCTTCAATTGGAGTTGGACAATACCGCCACCTCGGTTTGACAGTATAGCGTGATACAGATCGGTCCCGATTTCAATCTTTCTCTCGGGGATTGTGTCCGAGACGATACCAGTGGTGTCGATCGTGGCAATTTTGGTGCTGTCGGACGGTGTGGAGACGGCGCGTCCGAGAGTGTCCGTGACGAGCGTATCGGTGGCGACAGGGACTGGCCGCGGCTGAGGTTGCGGCGCGGTTTTGACCCACCACAACTGCCAGACAATAAAGATGGCGACGATAAGAACGAAGGCGATAACAGTGTTGCGATCAAACATGGGATTATTCTACCGGATCATAGCCGCCGGGGTGCCATGGATGGCAGCGTCCCAGCCGTTTAAGGGTCATGGATGTGCCCTTGAGCATGCCGTAGCGACGGTAGGCTTCAAGGGAATACTGCGAACAGGTGGGATTGTAGCGGCAGACCTTGGGAAGAAACGGTCCGATGGCAAGTTGATAGGCTTTGACCAGATATGAGGCCGCGAATCCGAGGATTCTATTCATGGCTAAACAACTGTTGAAGCTCGGCTGACACCTGCTGGAAATCCAATTCAAAGGTTCCGTACTTAGGGAGCAAAACGACCGCGGAGGAATCGGGCCAAAGCGATTTGTGCGTCCGGATAAACTCACGCATAACGCGTTTCAGGCGGTTGCGGCGAACGGCATTACCGAGCCGCTTGGGTGTTTTGAAACAAAACTGGGTTTTGCCCGATACAGAATCGTGACGGTAGACGATAAAGTGATCACTTTCCCGTCGCGCACCCTGCAACATAGTCTGTCGAATAAGGCCTTGGTCCGCCAGACTTTTACCCCTGTCGAAGCTATTATCTTTCGTCAGAAACCGTTAGTTTTTTCCGACCGTGACGGCGTCTGCGGCTCAACACCAAGCGGCCGCCCTTAGTCGACATCCGCTCGCGAAAACCGTGATCGTTCTTGCGTTTGCGGTTGGATGGTTGGTACGTTCTCTTCATGCTACTCCTACGGTCAATTCATTAACAAGATAATTATGTTACGTAAAGGGGGAAAGGAAGTCAAGGAAATTGTGGGGAGGGGGGCTATGACCGAGAAAGGTGTTGGTGGGGTGGGGATTAGGTCCTAGTTGAGAGCGGACGAATCTCCAGCGGGCGGCAAATGGGTCGCGTCCACGGGCGCACGCGATTACTCTCGGAAGAAAATCAGGATCAACATTACACAAAGAAGTGATAGCAAAAAGCCACTAAACCTCATCCAGCATGGCAAACTGCTCTTTCCGCTCTTTTCTGTTAAGCATCTATACAGAAAGCAAAAGGCACCGATGCCCAGAATAGGAGGAGAAGCATCTTTGAGCAGAAGTAAGATAGCTTTGATTTCCATAATAACCATCCTTCGTCGATCTATTTATGACTATCACATCTCTTGGTCACGGCTTCTGCGCTCCGAAGAGCAATTGGCTTGTCGGGCCCTGCCGGACCGTATGCCCTTTATGGTGATTTGTCTCTGGGGCGAGAATCGACAGCATGCCACACGCCGTGAGAACTGCGCTAACTCTTTGATTCTCTTGGGAAAATGTAAGTGAAAGTTTTTTGAAGTTTTTCTATCTGAACACGGTGATCGATCATCCGGGGTGGTGGTCAATCATATTCAGTATTCGGCTGGTTACATGAAAGCCGGAATTTCGGCCTGTATCCGTTGGCGGGACTGTAAGGTTCGAAAGGATCATCTTGAATTTCGAAGACCCGTTTCAGCACAACCCGGACGTCGCGCACTGCTGCCTTAACGTCAACGTGAAGTTTGGATTCGATACCTGATTTCCGGTCGATGCAACCATGCTTGGCCATCTGCAAAAGCACTCCCCAACGAGAATTGGGAACATCTTTTTTTCTTCTGTCCTCGAAGCCGAGCGCACGAAAACTACACTCCTGTGCAGAATCACGGGCTTTGACCAATGCGGTATGCTCTGAGACGAAAGTAATAGAAACCTCGCTCCATTTGAGGTCGGGTGGAAGGTCGAGAGTCGAACCCTTAGTGGGGAGCGTTGCATTCTTACGGTCTTGTGCCTGGCCAGTGCTACCTGTGCTTGACATTGCCATCATGCGTGAAGCATCAGAGAGTTCCTCTGCCACTCCGAGTTCTTTTCGCGCCTTCTCCCACCGTCTATAGATTTTCTTAGGATTGAGTTCGCCCTTGTAGTCGACAAGGCTAATATGATTGTCTGCAAGAAAGCAGTTTGTCTGGAACTCATCGGTGATCCGAAGAACTCGCTTTATCACATCTTCGGCGGTGCCAATCTCGCGAGCTGTCAAGTATTCGACAACGTCAGCCCTGTTTTGTGCCCAGGCATCTAACGCGTCTTGCGCCAATTTGACCAAACTTTCGGGTGCTCCGGAATCGTTGTGACTATGGGTGCCCTGTCTGCAGAGCTCAGTATTGAGCTGGTCTTCCCAAGATGGGTTCTTGAGTTTCTGCAGATTCCTCGCTACAATTCCCAAGTCCTGTACCTCGCAGAAGATGTTGTTCTGTTGCGCCAGGTGCTCAAAATGATAGAGCAGCAAATTGCGGGTCACACTACTGGAGAAGGTGTAGAAGTGCTTCCGGTCAAGGGCTGGTATCGTGAATCGGTTGCAGTCGTTTCTTTCAATACAATCTTCGCGGAATCCCAAGTAGGTAGCCGCAATAGACTCAATTGAACTGGCGCGCTTAAGAAACGTGTGTACTTGCGAACCCAGAAGCTCCTGATTTCCGCTGTTGAAAATTGTCAGCTTTCCGGATGCAGAAGAACAGAAGGCCTCGTCGATTATCTGAACCAGAGAATTCTCTCCCGTCGATAGAAGATGTTCCACCCACAAGACGAAGGCTACCTCAACCAATAGCCCTTTAGCTTGCGGTAGACTCGGATGCATGCGTCGCGCGAACTCAAAGTGATACGGGAGAAGGAATTCAAAATCAGCAGACCGTTCTCCCGTGGGCGGGACTCTGTGAAAATCGTAGCGTTTCTTTGCCTCCTTTGTGTCTTTCGAGATGAAGTATCCCTTATCAGCCACAAGGTCGATCGCCTTTAACGCTGGCTCGACATCTACTGTCGGCTTGTCGTCATAGTACACTTTGAGTGGTCTATTTGCATCAAAATATGCGCCAACCGCTCTCTTGACAATCTCCATCATCGGGCTCTCGTTTGTGACCAACCAGTAGTCCTTGAGAAGCCTGGTCAGTTCTTCCGGGGCGGAGAATTTCTTTGTCTTGCTTTGCCGGGCCATGTTTGTTCACTCAGTCCGATTTCGTTGAGTTCTCCTCGTTTTTGGGTGGGTCAAAGCGGCGTGGTCGAAACAGTCCGAAGAGACTGCCACAAGTAAGCGTGGAAAAACCAATAATGATTCCGAGAATCTGAAGATCAATACCTTGATAGTGCCACCCCTCGAAATCGTCTATCTTGAGATTGCTCGTATCCCACAGTGGCTGCCAAAAGCGCTCCACTTTCACAATAGTGACCTTCTTGAATCTTTCATTTCGTAGTTCGTACTTAACGGGTACGTTGAAAATCATGAACCACGTAAGCGAGGTGAGCCAGGCCAAGACGACTACGTACCGGGCTATCACCATGAACAAATTCCTTGGCTTCAATTTCCTTGTTCCCTTCTATGCTATCTGACCGTCCAACTGCGTATTACGCAATCAATGTTTTCAAGGGTTCCGCTTGATCTCTGAGGGAGCGAAAAGATTGAACTTCCCCCGCGCATGCAATGAATCGAATACGGCACTGAACGTTCCAGCCACACACGCCTGCCCCCCGACAAAGACGACATATCTGCCCGTGTCATTTTCCAGAACAAGCGCTATTTCGGAATCGATTTGTGTTGTCGTATAGCGCGGGCTACTCGCACAACCAACCAAAAGACAGAGTCCAATCAAGATCAGTTTTCTCATTCGTTTCACCTTCCTAAGAGCCTAACCCAACCATTTCTCAAAGGGCTTTGCCTGGCCTGAATGAGGGTTTCGTTGTTGCTGATAATCTGACTTTCCGTGCTCATAATCTTAGCGAATTCAAACCACCCGTGCAATCAGATTTGCGATGTTTCCGGAATCGGAGCGTGTCACTTCAGTCTCGACCGCGCATAGAGCGAGCGAGGGAGCCACAACCGAGAAAGGTGTTGCTGATAAAGCAATTAAGTCTTAATTGGAAGTGGTGGGCATACCGATGGGCGCGGGTTCCGCAGAAGACAGGTCATAGGAGTATGGACAAGTGAGTGAACCGTCGTCGATACAGAACACGAAATCGCTGATCAAGATACTGCACAGCTACTTCCCGTTTGGGATTCACCTATCCAGAAAAACGTGGGATTGGCTCGAGGTCTCGACGCTCTATGGTCAGGCCGAAGTGAGCAAGGTTACCTCGGGCATGTACGGTATCCGGTTGTTGACGGACCGGTTTAATGAGCGCCGTCAGCATAGTTCGCTGCCGTTGGAATCGCTTCAGGCGGGACAGACGTTTACCGTCAGCGTGATTGTCGACATACTGCGGTATCTGGTGACTGTGTATTGCCATGATCAAATCCCGGGTGTGATTCCAAAAGGACACGACTGGGCCAAGCAGCAGCGCGGTGAAGCTCTGGTTGAGAAACCGCCGGCGACGTTTGTCGGGTTCTTTCCGCCGGTTGACGTATACGAAGAGAATATCAAGGAAAAGGATTTTCTGCGCGGGAAATCGGACTGGGCCACCAATCGCGAGACGGTCAGCTCGGAGATGATTCTATTGGCATTGGCGATGGAGAACCCGGCGTTTAAGCGATTCCGGGTCTTGTTTGATGATGTTGATCTAAAGAGAGAAACGCCATATCTGCCGTTTGTCGGTGCGATGGAAGAGTATTTCCGGCAGCAGCCACCGTTTGCGCCACTGGGGATACCTTTGTTTGAGTGTTTGCGCGCGCCGATGAGGGAAGCGCCTGACTCGCTGGAAGGGCAACTGGCCTATATCCGGCAGCATTGGGCGGCATTCTTGCCACCGGAGTTGCTGGAGAAATTGTTGCTTGCTGCTGATATACTTAAAGAAGACTGGCATCTGCGGTCGCTGGATACCGGTTCTACTGAAGTGCTGCAATTCGGCAGGCGTGGATTCGGATACGATCAAAGCTATTCCGAGCCATCGGCGTTTACGACGGACGCTGACTGGATGTCGAACGTGGTGCTGTTGGCGAAACTGGCGTATGTCTGGCTTGATCAGATGTCGAAAAAGTATCGGCGACATATCAAGCTTCTGAGTGATGTACCGGACGAGGAATTGGATCAGTTGGCGCGCTGGGGATTTACCGGCCTGTGGTTGATTGGTGTTTGGGAACGGTCGCAGGCATCGCAGAATATCAAGCAGATCATGGGAAATCCGGAAGCGGCACCATCGGCATATTCTCTCTACGATTATGTCATCGCGGCTGATCTCGGGGGTGAAGAAGCATATCAAAATCTACGTGAACGGGCCTGGAAACGGGGAATCCGTTTGGCAAGTGATATGGTGCCAAATCACATGGGAATCTATTCCCGGTGGGTGGTCGAGCATCCGAACTGGTTTGTCCAACTTGATTATCCGCCGTTCCCGGTCTATCAGTTCACCGGAGTTGACCTGTCGCTTGATCCGCGAGTCTGTATTCAGATCGAAGACGGCTACTGGCAGCATCGCGATGCCGCGGTAGTGTTCAAGCGGATCGACAAGTGGACAGGGGGAGTTAAGTACATCTATCACGGCAACGACGGCACCAGCATGCCGTGGAACGATACGGCACAATTGAATTTCCTGATTCCGGAAGTGCGCGAGGCGGTGATTCAGTTGATCCTGCATGTCGCGCGCAAGTTCCCGATCATTCGCTTTGACGCGGCGATGACGCTGGCGAAACGGCACTATCATCGACTCTGGTTTCCGCAACATGGCGACGGCGGCGCCATACCGTCGCGGGCGGAATATGGAATGAGCAAGGAGCAGTTCGATCAGGTGTTCCCGAAAGAGTTCTGGCGGGAAGTGGTAGATAGAGTGCAGGCGGAAGTACCGGATACGTTGCTGTTGGCCGAGGCGTTTTGGCTGATGGAGGGATACTTCGTGCGGACGCTGGGGATGCATCGGGTTTACAACAGCGCGTTCATGAACATGCTGAAGATGGAAGACAACTCCAAGTACCGGATGACGGTGAAGAATGTCCTCAAGTTTAGTCCCGAAGTGGCGAAACGGTTCGTCAATTTTATGAATAACCCCGATGAACGAACGGCGATTGAGCAGTTCGGCAAAGGGGACAAATACTACGGCGCGGCGATGATGCTGGTGACAATGCCGGGGCTGCCGATGTTTGGGCATGGGCAGATCGAAGGGTTCACCGAGAAGTACGGCATGGAATATCGCAAGGCGTATTGGGATGAGCAGGTTGATGACGAAATGGTGCGACGGCATGAACGGGAGATATTCCCATTGATGCGACGTCGCAAGTTGTTCAGCGGCGCCGAGAACTTTGCGCTTTATGATTTCCATTCGCCGGAAGGCTGGGTGGACGAAAATGTGTTTGCCTATTCAAATCGCGCCGGCGGCGAGCGGGCGATCATTCTCTACAACAACGCCTACAGTACCGCACGCGGCACGATACACACATCAACGCAGATCAATGCGGGTACCGGTGAGGAAGAGTATCTGGTCACGCGGACGTTGGCGGAAGCGCTGGCGCTCGATGCGCGAGAGCGGGTGTACTACATTTTCCGCGACTACCGCACCGGGTTGGAATATATCAGAGCGGGCAAACAGATTGGGGATGAAGGGTTGTTTGCCGAGCTGCATGCCTATCAGTATATGGCGTTTCTTGACTGGCGGGAAGTGTATGACCATGACGGATCGTGGTGGAATTTGGCGGGCAAATTGCAGGGGGGTGGTGTTCTGAGTATTGAGGATGCCCACCGCGAGATGGCACTGGAACCGCTACTGACGCCGTTTCGCGAGGCGATCAATGCGGAAATGCTGTACAATCTGCCGACGGACGATTCAGAACCGCGAAAGAAATTTCATCAGGCCATGGCTCGGTATCTGGCGTCGGCGCAGGATTACGCAGGGGCCGAGTCGGGATATGAGGATGTGCTGTTGGACATCATGAACGAAGTGAATGTCGTGCCGGTGGATGAGCGACTGGATGATCGCGACATGGGTCAGGGGTTGTTGGATGAGGTGTTGTCGGAATGTGGCGGCACGCAAACACGGCCGTTGCATCATGTGGCAATCGGCTGGATAACAGTGCATCGGCTGGGACATTTGCGCGCAAAAGGCGAGGCGTCACCGGCGACGGCACTGGCCGAGAAGCGGCTTGACGATTGGTTGCTGGGGAAATCATTGATGTCGGCGTTCCGCGAATTCTCCGGCAGTGAAAGTCTCGGATATGCGGACGCGCTATTGGTATCGATCATGGTGACGTTCGAAGATACGCTGGCGCCATTCTCGAAAATGACGATTGCGCAGGGGATGAAGGAAGTACTGGTCGATCCGCGAGTGGTCGAGTATCTGCAAATCCATCGGCATGAAGACGTGCTGTATCTTAATAAGGAGCAGCTTGAGCGACTGGTGAGCGCACTGCTTCTGGCGGTCATCATCCAACTTAAAGCCAAGAGTAAGCTGAACGACACAACCGCAGCCACAGCATTGCAGATGGCGCGCCAGATTCTGAGCGCGGCTGAAGCAGCAGGATATCGGGTAGAAGTAATGTTGAGGGGGTTGGGGGAGTAGGGGGGAATAATGTCAAGATCGGAGCGGGTTTGGGCTGCAATACTTTATTGCTAAGTCGACTCAAGAAATTTATGCTAAATTCAGCGAGAGGTTCTCCAAGATCTGAGCAACTCAGAATACTGTGTCGAGGATAGACATTTATGCTTGAGAATGGTGCAAAGCTAGGCCCGTATGAGATACTTTCCCCGGCTGGTGCGGGGGGAATGGGGGAAGTCTATAAGGCGAAAGACACTCGCCTTGACCGAACCGTAGCCATTAAGGTATTACCCGCTCATCTGGCGGCCAATTCTGATCTCCGGCAGCGGTTCGACCGAGAGGCCAGGGCTATCTCGAGTCTGAATCATCCTAATATCTGCTCGCTGTACGACATTGGTCATGAGGGTGGGATCGACTACCTTGTGATGGAATACCTCGAAGGAGAGTCGCTATCCAAGGTTCTTGAAAAAGGACCGATTCCAACAGCCGATCTTTTGAGAACTGCGATTCAGATTGCTGATGCACTTGACAAGGCACATAAACAAGGGTTGGTGCATCGCGATCTCAAGCCCGGAAACATCGTCTTGACCAAACATGGCGCCAAACTTCTGGATTTTGGTCTGGCTAAGTGGCAGGCCACCGCGGAGATTGGGGGCCAATCAGCCAAGACACGTACGGCCTCACCGCTTACCGGCGAAGGAACCATTGTCGGCACCTTCCAGTACATGTCTCCGGAGCAGCTCGAGGGAAAAGATGCGGATGCCCGCAGTGATCTATTCTCGTTCGGGGTTGTCCTGTATGAAATGGCAACCGGCAAGCGGCCTTTCGAGGGAAGAAGCCAGGCCAGTCTGATTGCAGCCATTCTAAAAGAAGAACCAAGGCCCATTTCAGCGATCCAGCCGATGTCACCACCGGCGCTGGAGCGGGTAGTAACCCAGTGTCTGGCAAAGGAGCCGGATGATCGCTGGCAGTCGGCCGGTGACTTGAAAAGAGCTCTCCAGTGGACGGTCGAAGGGGGTTCGCAAGTCGGGATTCCGATTGCAGTATCGGCTCGACGCAAAGATCGCGAGCGGATGCTCTGGAGTGCAATAGTTGTGTTCGTAGTAGTTTCAACAATCCTCAGCATTCTTTATTTCACCCGCTCATCGACGGTGGCGAAAGTTGCCCGGTTTGTTGTGTCGTCGCCAGCCGGCTTGGCCGACTTCTACTGCCCACGACTGTCACCGGACGGTAGCATGATTGCATTTATTGCCAGCGACACGGCCAATCAGGATGGCATTTATCTCCGGCCACTTAACTCATTGGATGCTCATTTACTTATTCGACCCAAGAGCGGTCCCTCCCGGCCCTTCTGGTCTCCGGACAGCAAGCAGTTGGCATATTTTGAGAAGAACCAGCTAAAAAAGATTTCGGTGACCGGAGGGTTAGCCCAACTGGTTTGCGAAGCCCAGCATGGCTCGGATGGCTCCTGGGGAACCAACGGCGTGATCATTTTCGACGGTAATCTAAAGGGCGATTCCATTCGCCAGGTTCCGGCATCAGGCGGCACCCCTGCCGCGGCCAGTCGGCTTGACCATGCCCGAGGGGAGAACGGAGATGGGTGGCCCTACTTTCTTCCGGATGGAGAACACTTCCTGTATTTAGCCAACGGGGATTCCACGACGAAGGAATCAACTCTCAAAGTTGGCTCCATTCGCACTTTGGAAGCGAAAACTCTTGCGACTGTGAGTTCAGCAGTGCAATATGCCAACGGCTGTCTCATCTATCTGCAAAAAGACCTTCTGGTAGCGCAGCGGTTTGACCCCAAGAAGCTTCAACTAACAGGGGAACCGGTTCCATTATCGGGAAATGTTTTATCATCCGGCCAACTGGCGCTCTTCAGCGCTTCCGATGAGGGAACATTGATTTTCGAGCGGCAGCTGACGGGGGGACAAAACATAATAGTATCCGTGGATCGTCGCGGAGATTCACTGATCCAGATTGGGCCACCCGGAAAGAATTTCGACTTTTCGTTATCCCCTGACAATTCCCGTTTGGCTTATTGCATGGGATCGGAAACTCCAAATGCGTCAGATATTTGGGTGCGGGATGTCAAGCGCGGCGTTGCCTCCCGCTTGACTTTTGGGCCGGGCCAGTCCGCCTGGCCAATCTGGAGCAACGACGGATCGAAAGTACTGTTTACGTCGGACCACGGCGGATCAGGTCGCTGGTGCGTGATGCAGCACAATGCCAATGGTACCGGCTCTGACGAAAAAGTATTTGGGATGGATTCCGCCGATGTGGCCGCAACCGACGTTTCCCGAGATGGCTCAAAGATGGTTCTGACGCTGGGATTGAGCAGTTTTGACATCTGGATATATGATACCCTTACTAAGAAGACCGAGCCATTCCTCACTCAACCATACAACGAAGCGCGAGGGACAATTTCTCCCGACGGGCGGTTGCTTGCATACGGGAGCAACGAGACTGGTAACGGGGAGGTCTATATCCGAGAATTGGCTCCCGCAGGTGGAAAATGGCAGGTGTCTACCGCTCACGGAGTGTGTCCCCGCTGGCGGGCCGACGGCAAGGAACTGTATTATATCATACCGGAAGATTTCAGTTTCATGGCTGTATCCATTTCCAACGACAACAGTCTGGAAATTGGAACGCCGGTCAAGTTATTCAGTCACCGATTTCTATTCTACGGCTCAAGCTCTAATACTCCGTACGCCGCGACCAACGATGGAAAGCGATTCTATATTTTGTCCTCGTCCTATCAGGGCAGCACCTCTGATTTTGTAGTCGTTCAAAACTGGATGGAAGAACTCAAGAAATAGCTTAGTAGGTCAAGACCGCTTCGGTTTTGACGCAGCGTCCACCTTGCGAATGGGATATCAAGTAGATTCATTTGGCGTCTTTGGGAAAACAAAAACCCACCGCAATTGGATGGGGCACCCGGCAGGTCTCGGGGAAATCTACACTACCCAGTTGATTTGTCCTAACAAGGAGCATCCTTGTCCACGTATCAGTGCATACACACTTATTGGGTGTGACAAAGGTACTTAACATCTATGGAGGATGTATGCATCATCATCGCCTTTTAACAGCTCTTGTTCTCTCAATCTCCCTGTTGTTTGCCGCCGTGGCAATAGCGTCAGATCCGCCTAAGGCCGCCGCCAAAAGTCCGAGCATCGAGGGAACCTACAAATTGGTGTCGCGGACGTTGCCTGACGGCACTAAAATGATGTCGCCGGACATAATTGGTCTGCTAACTTTCACCAAGACTCACCGGAACTTCAACATCGTCTGGAAACAACCCGACGGGAAGAAGTTTTCCCTTTCAATCGTCTCCACGTACAAGCTAACCGACAAGGACTACACCGAAACCCTGTTGTACGTATTGCAGAACGATGAGATCACCGGCAAAGGACTTACCTATGATTTTTCCGGCCAATCCAAAACGGTTCCGATCACGATGTCGGGTGGAAGCATTAAGATTAAGCTGCCATTCGACCCCGCGACTGTCACGTTTTCCGGGAATAAATTGACGCGGGCGGCCGAATCGATGTTCACCGACAGTTGGGAAAAGATCGAGTAGACAAGTAGTCTAAGCTTACTCCATGCCTGAGGTCACGCCGCGAGTCGGCGTGACCTACAAAGCTGATCAAACCGCTCGTGATAATGCTCCCAAGCTTCGGTATGCCCAGACAAATAAGAATAAGAACACCAAGTCGGCAATCGTGAAGGGTTTCCACATGCCCGGAATGCCTGCCGAGACCCAATGGTAAAATGTGACTCCGCAATAGGAGACCTTGAGAAGGATTCCATAGGGAATGAGATTGCGGTTCTCAATCGGCTTTCTGGCAATTGCTAAGTACATGAGAGCGAATACAATTAGCAGGGCACCGGGAAATTGAACGTAGCCAAAATGGTTCGGAGGCGGAACGTTGAACATTTCAAATACCGATTTCGCGCCAAACAGGAATGCCAGACCGAGCACACCGTCGTACAGGGCGCCAATGTAGAACAGCCATGAAAGAGCTAACTTGTTTTTCAATTGTAGTTTCCTTCCTCAAGATGCTTGCGTAACATCTTCCTGAAGTTATTGCGTCTATATTTCGTGAATTCATCACTATATAACCGGACGACCAGTTTGCGAAAACCGCTCGTGAGTTGTTCAGGGGACATGTGCGATGGGAGATAATTAACATCAAACAAAGTACATTTCTTCCAATTGGTTGGCTCCAGCATCCTGTTCTCTTTAGCGAGTCGAGCATAGAGCGCCGTACCGGGGAATGGGGTGAGAATGGTAACCTGAACCTCGTACAGCCCGGAATCATTAACGAATTCAAACACTTGATCGAAGATGTCGGTTGTGTGTCCATCAAGCCCGATGACAAAACAGCCATTAACGGTAATGCCATGTGCTTGAATTACACGAATTGCTTCTTTGTAGTGGGCGTAACGTTTGTGCTTCCAATCATTGTGGAGTTCGACACCCTTGAGAGCGTCGGGCACGGGGCTCTCAAGCCCGATCAGCACCTGAGCGCAACCGCTTTCTCGCATGAGTGTCAGCAGTTCCTCATTCTCACTCACCGATAAGTCGGTCTCGGTAAACCAACGAAGCTTCCGTTTTGCCAATTGTGGCAGCAGCTCTTTCCAGTAAGAGAAATTCACCAGCGAATTGTCATCGGCGAACTCGATGAAAGGATGTTTCCAGACACGTAAAATGGCGTCGATCTCCTCAAGCACTTTGGAGATCGGTTTTTGCTTGTATCTACTTGACAGGAGTGTCGAACTGGCACAGAAATCGCATTGGTGGGGGCAGCCCCGGCTTGTCTGGACAGTCAACCGGTCATACTTGTTGATGTCAAGAAGCTCGAAGGTGGGAAGAGGCGAATCCGCCATATCGAAATCACCGCTGCGATTGCCGTAAGTCGGCCTCAAGGTCCCCTGTTCGCAATCCCGCAATACTTCTCGCCAGCTTTGCTCTCCTTCACCGATAACCACGCAGGAACAGAATTCAGCAGCCTCATCGGGTAGGACTGTGACGTGAGGGCCTCCCATTACTACCGGAGTGCCCCTGGCCTTGTAGTATTTCGCCAATTCGTAAGCTTCATCAATTTGCGCGCTGTAACTGGAGATGGCGACCAGGTCAAAGTCATGAGGAATATCCTTCTGTTGCTTTAGGTCGGCAATCTCCATGTATTTTATCTCGTGCTGCGATGGCGTTAGCCCGGCAAGAGTGAGGAGTCCCAGACTTGGGAGTGAGGCGATTGTTTTACTTCGCTCCACAAATCCCGGCAAGGTCAAACCGAGGCGTAGAAGCTCAGTATCGCAGACTCGAATTCCGCTCATGGCGATCAGTCCGATTTTCATGCCGAGACCAGTCTCCGGAGAAACATAGCGATACCGAGACTCACCGACAGGACCGGCACAAAGAACAGATGCCGGAACGGCTTGCGAAACGCGGCAAGGTAACATACGGTAGGCATGGTCGCCGCCCCTATGATGAGCAGGATCGCGGAAGCTGTCACTCCCGACTTAATCCCCAAAGCTTGTGCAGTTAGGAAGAAAGCCAGATTGATGAATCCGAGCCCAAAAAGGGAGATGTGACCGAGACGGGTCAGCCGGCGGGGCCAAGTCGTGTATCCACCCAGCCAGCTTTCGTCATGAAAGAAAAGTCCGGAAATGACCCCTGACAGCGAAGCCAACAACAAACCGATCCATGCGGCATAAAGGTTTATTGTCATGATGTGGTCACCTCAAGCACGGTATAACACGTCCATAACAACATAATTGAGCCGAGTAGGTCGAAACCACGGGGTTTTGACATTGAGCGTCTCTTCATTTATTGTCCTGCCTTGCCTAAAGTTGTCAGCGCGACGCGATCATCAGTAATCATTGCCGCGTTCTCCGCGCTTGTCAAGTGTCGGGCCTGCCTGTCACGACTGAGAGCTTTCGTCTTCTTAATCTATGCTTACGCCAATTTACAACTACTGATGGGGTGACGCAATAGAATTTCATGGCGCGGCAGGGGAGTCGACTGCCAGGCACGAAACAGGAATTGGGCACACGTCGTGTGCCGCTACGGAAAATGTCTTCAGCGTAGGATTTGCTTTGATAGACGCGGGTGTGCATCCAACTTATCTGAAAGGGCTCACAGCCGAGAAGTATATTTCACCGTTCCGTCACGTCTTGCGCCGCGACAAGTCACTGCATCTTTGAGAATCCTTTCTCCTCGCGGCGTGTGACGTGATGGTACGCTCATCCAATCTACCCATGCGGCGGGCCACGCTCCCACAACCCAGCATCTCGACCGCTAAGACCCGCCGCAACATGCGTACGCGGATCGTCCACGGACAACCCCATAGCCTGAAACCAAAATCACTCGATTACTAACCCCAAAGTAGCTTACTGAACTCCCTCAAAACCAATACTCGAACAGGTTGCTCGTTTTCAATGCCCAGTGTCCAAATTGGTTTGACGACGTACAGCGTGCAGATTTCGCCGAAGGCAAACAGTTCGTTGACTTGATATCGTTGACGAAGGAGAAGATGAGCGATTAGACCAGACAGACAATCGCGGCACTGTCAGGTCAGGCTTTGGGTAGCACACCCAACTTGGAATGTCGCGTGTCCGGCTTGGTTGACGACGTACACTTCTTGACATCTGCTCACCGGTATCTTTGCGCTACGGAGTCAATCGGCATCTCATCAAGCATCAGCTTCGTTGACACCGTGCCGAAAATCCACTCATCGAAGAATTTGTCGAGCTTGCGCTTCGAGATACTCTCCGCCAGCTTCTTGAAGCTTGGAAATTCGATTGGCTTGTCAGTGTACTCGATCAACATCGCCCGGATCAGTTTGTTGAACGCATCCTCGCCAATCAGTCGATTTAGCACATACAGCGACCACGTGCCTTTAGTATACGAGTACCCGCCGATTTCTTGATCTCCATCTGGACTCCGGGCATGTTTGCTTCGTAGTCTCTTCTCTACTTACACCCCGCGCATGGCGCTGCTCCGCCAGAGAAGATGTAAGCGATCAAATACACCGCATCCGAGATGTCAACCGTGCTATCACAGTTGGCGTCACCAGCGAGCAATGGCGATGGTGCCGAACCACCTGAAAAGATGTAAGCGATCAGATAGACGGCATCCGAGATGTCTGCGGTGGCATCAGCGTTCGCGTCGCCGCAGAGATAGTTCAGAAGGAAAGCCGCAAACGTCCGGGAGTAGGCACCGGGAGTTCCACCTGTGACGGGGCGGATCCGCCAGTAAAACACCGAATCCGCTCCCAGCGAGTGCGGGATATGGTACTGGGGCGAAGTCAGACCGGTCACACTAAAGATCGGCGAACGGAAGTCATAGTAACGATCCAACTGAAATTCATAGCTATCAACCACCCGTTCCTTACCGACCAGACCACTCCAACTGAAAGTCGGTTGTGGATTAGCTGTTGGGTGACCATTGGCGGGGTAGATCGACGATACCGGCTCCACCTGATAGTAAAAGACGAGATTGCCTCCGCCAGGCGGCGTCATGTAGCTGGCAAAGATATTACGCTCTGCGGTTCCATCAATCCTGATTCCCATGCTAAAAGAGGGTCCACTCCCCACGTTGGTCTTTGACTCAATCACGATCTTATATTCACCATTCTGAAGATTGTAGTCGTAGGCGCTTTCATCCAAGACGCCGCTATTATCGACATCCTTGCGCCAATATGCTGATCCGGCAACCGTGCTCAGAGGTCGTGAGATCACCAGACCCAAAGGATTCTCCACGCGAAGCGTCACATTGTCGTATCCGGTAGTTACCATCTCGTCGTGAAGAATCGGATCACTCGAGATCTGATTGACTGCTGACAGTATTGAATTACCGGCTTGCCCACCGATCACGAAGTCCGGAGCGCCGTTGCGATCCAGATCAGCGCTGATCAGCGCATAAAGCGGGTTGGTGCCACTGCCCAATGAGATGCTGACGGGCGGAGCAAAGCTACCCAAACCATCGTTTAATATGATTAGCAGCGACCGGGTTGTGGCATTCACCAGACTGATATCAAGGTCGTGATCCTTGTCAACATCCGCCAATGCCAGATTGAGCGCCGTACCGACGATACAAAGGGTGTCACTGCTGGCGACTCCACCGGTACCATCCCCCAGCGCAATTGTCACTACGCTGGTGTCGTTCGTCCCAACCGTGTTGCCGGTCACCATTACAAAGTCGGTCTTGCCATCATTGTTCAAGTCCATTCCTGCCTTCACATTGGTAAAATCATGAGTGTGATACCCAATGAGTAACGCCGCCGACCGCGTCAGATTGCCACTACCGTCGTTCAAGTAGATGAAAGCGGAATCGCCATACGTTGTCACAATATCGTCAGTCCCATTGCGGTCGAAGTCACTGACATCGACAGCATCAAAAGAGAACGGCAACGTGGCTGAAGTCGGGAAGCTCCCGCTGCCGTTGCCAAAGAGAATCTTGTTCTCGCTGACCACTATGTCAAGATGCGCATCGTTGTTGAAGTACCCGGTCGCGATCGATGGAAAGACGCTGCTACGGCCAGCATCCGATCCCCAGCTTGACAGACCGACAGTCTGCGAAGCGACTGTGAAATTGCGATTGCCGTCGTTGAGCAGGACATAGACCTGACCCGGTATAGTAGCGACAACGTCCAGGAGGAGGTCGTTGTTGACGAAATCGACCGCCAGCGCGGCCTTGGTCACGTTCAGATATTTGCGCGGCGTCTCCAATGTCCCATCAGCTTTGCCATAGGCTATGTACAAGCCCTCAGTCGTGTTGCCGGTGTAAATTACATCAGTATAATTATCACCGTCAATGTCTGCTTGCTTAACAAAAAAGACATCTGCTGAATTTGGTGTTGGTGTGATAACATAATCGGTTCCGGCAGTGTAACTGAGCTTGGTTATAAAAACGTTCCAGCTGGATCCATTAATCGTCGATTGATAGGGATTTTGAGTCGGGAAGTCGGTAGAAGAAGTAACGCCTGCTACATAGGCATTCCCGCTCCCGTCGACCGCGATCCCATGTCCCTCATCCTGGGAACTCCCGGCGAGGTAAGTGCTGTAAACCAGGCTGTTCCCGGATCCATTGAGTTTGGTCACGAAAGCATCATCGAAAGCTTGATCCGTCTGAAAGGGATTTTGAGTCGGGAAGTGGCCAGATTGAGTTACGCCCGTCACATAAGCATTGCCGTTCCCGTCGACTGCAATGCCCAATCCCCGATCGCCGCTTTCCCCGCCGAGGAAGGTGCTGTAGATCAGGCTGTTGCCGGTACTGGAGAGTTTGGTCACAAAGGCATCCGTGCTGATGCCTTGCCACGTTTGATAGGGATTCTGAGTTGGAAAATTGGCAGACCAAGTCTCGCCCGTCACATAAGCATTGCCGTTCCCGTCAACTGCGATGCCAAGTCCGTGGTCCTCATTTCCCCCGCCAAGGTAGGTGCTGTAAATCAGGCTGTTGCCGGAACTGGAAAGCTTTGTCACAAAAGCATCCGAGCCGGCTTGATACGTCTGATAGGGATTCAAAGTCGGGAAGTTGTAGGATTGGGTAAAGCCCGTCACATAGGCATTGCCACTCCCATCAACTGCAAGAGCGTATCCCATGTCGTTGCCTTCCCCACCGAGGTAAGTACTGTAGAGCAGGGTGTTGCCGCTACTCGAGAGCTT
>Ga0209777_10003887_pt1 | contig 18058 bp, 26 predicted proteins | sample FrelakmetHBP12HB_FD_187147 | JGI IMG/M metagenome (GOLD analysis project Ga0209777, IMG submission 187147) | Freshwater lake sediment microbial communities from the University of Notre Dame, USA, for methane emissions studies -HBP12 HB (SPAdes)... | ecosystem: Environmental > Aquatic >...
TTAAGTATTTAATAACAATGTGTTATAAGCAATGAGATAGATATCGTAAAGAATACTTTAAAGTAGTCCCTAATGCTTTTGCAGTCGGGATAGTGGGTGTAGGGTTACACCCTGTTAAGTATAATTTATTATAGTTAATAAATTATGAATATATTAAATTATTTTAATGTAAGTTAATAATTTATGTATTTATAATAACCTGAACAATAAATATTTAAAAAAAGAAGATGTTAAAGTTGGAGATAAAATCGTGTTTGGTAATAAGACAGGATTTTTTCGAGATATGTTAAGAATTAAAATGGTTGGTGAAGTTATTGACATTAATTTAGAAGGTAATTTAATTAGTATATCTTTTAAAATAAATGGAGTAAATGATCCAATAATAAAAAATGTTCCATATTTTTTGTGCCAATAATTTAAGAGGAGGAATTTTTATGGATTTTACAACATTAGGATTAATTTTGCTTATAATGGTAGTATTATCGTTAATGATATATATAATACCAATAATTAAAAAATGGGCAGCTTCGAAGGGGATTGACGTTAATAATACATTGATAACTACTGATAAAATATTTGAGGTATTACAACTCTTAATGGATGAATCTAAAATGTTACCAGCGGATCAAGTATTTTTATTAAATAATATTGTTGAGATAATTCAATATGCAATTAAATTAACTCAAAAAATGTATGAAGATGGACAATGTTCTAAAGATGAAAAATTAAATAAGGTAATTGAATTAGTATTTGATGCAACAAAAGTTTCAAATATGACAATTACTGATGCGCAACATGATATTATTGTTAAAACAGTTAAAATGCTTGTATTGTTATTAAATTAAAAAATAATTTTTAACTTTATTTTAAATATGAGGTGATAATTTATGAGAGTAGATAAAATCAGTGATACATCTGTTGAATTTATATTAACTTTATCGGAATTAAAAGAAAAAGACATTAATATAGATAGATTAACTACTGAAGATAAGTATACTAATCAAGTTATCACTAAATTAATAGAAGAAGCTGAAATGGAACACGAAATTTTTATTAAGAACAATGGTAAATTTAAATTATATATAACTACTAATAGTAAAAATGAATTAAGTATTATTATATCATCATTTGATCCATATGGTGAAAATTATAATCTTTATGAACAGTTAGCTCAACAATTACAATTATTAGGCTGTTCAAATAATTATTCAGCAAATATATTAGAAAATAAATTACGTGAAAAGATAAATCCGAATCTTCCAGCGGTTCGAACGCCACAAAAGAATTCTAAAATAAATATTATATATTGCTTTGAAAGTATTGATGATATTAAATTAGTATTAAGTGATTTAGATATTTCTTTTAAAGATGAAATATTATATAAATACAAGAGCAAATATTATTTAATTTTATGTATGAAGAGTAATATTAGTAAAAAGACAGTAGAGTTTATTTTTGGTGAATATGCTACTTTAATTAATCAGAGTAATTTCGAATTAGTATTACAAGAATATGGTGAAGCAATAATTAAGACAAATGCTAGAAAAATTATAGATTTTTATTTTTAAATAATTATTTACTTTAAATATCTTATATGTTATAATAACATATAAGATATTTTTTATTTAGAGTAAATTATTTGTGGAGGTAAGTATGAAGAAAGTCGTAAAGGAATATTATGATAATGATCAGTTAAGAAGGGAACAGTATTTTTTAGATGATCGATTGCATCGGAGGGGAAGTCCGGCTGTCGTCGAGTATTATGCGAATGGTAATGTGAAATACAGGGAGTATCGATTCGAGGGTAAACTCCACCGCAGGAATGGTCCGACTACCATATCCTATTATGAGAATGGGCAGGAGCGGATGGAGTCCTACTGGTTGAACAACCAGCTCAGCCGGAGCGATGGTCCAGTCGAGATCGAGTATCACGAGAACGGCCAGGTGAAGCGGGAACTCTACTGGGTAAACAATCAATATCACAATGAGAACGGCCCCGCCAGAGTATACTACTTTCCAAACGGAAATAAAGAAAAGGAGATCTACTATCACAATGGTAGGAAGCACCGGGAGGGTGGCCCGGCTGAGATCTGGTATAGGGAGAACGGGGACGTGGAGAAGGAGCACCACTACGTGAATGGGGAGAGGATCAATAAATGAGTAAGGTGAAACCAGATATTAAAACCTACTATTATAAGAATGGTTCGATAAAATCTGAATATTACCATCTGAATGACCTACTGCATCGGGAGAATAGTCCAGCTATTATGGAGTATTATTCCAATGGTCGAATAAAATTTGAATACTATTATCAGAATGGACAGTATTATCGAGAGAAAGGTCCATCCGAGATCAGTTATTACTGGAGTGGTCGAATAGAGATAGAACTCTACTGGCTCAATGGCAAGCTCCATCGGGAGAACGGTCCAGCTCATATATACTATGATGAAGATGGCAGAATAGTATATGAGGGATACTGGATTAACGGTAATCCTCACCGAGAGAATGATCCTGCTAAAATATGGTATAATGTAAGAGGTGAAATAGTTTTGAAGGAATACTGGATCAAGGGAGAAATAATAATTGATGAATTTCAGATTATGGTGATTGAGGGTTTAAGAATGGAAAAATAAACTATTTACAAAAGATGAAATGTGTGTTATAATGGAATAAGATTATTTAGTAAAGATACATTAATAGTGAAGGGGAAAAGAATTATATGAAGCAATTATCGAAAGAACAGACGAAGGAACTGGAGCACAACTCACACGAGCCCTACAACTTACTCTTCAATCATCGGGATCTATATGACATGTATGTAAGCCAGTTGATGCTGCTGACCGGTTGGATCCACACGAGGAATTTGACCACGTCTGACCCGCAGAAGAAGCGGAATGACAAGCTAACGGAGCTTCTGGAGTGCCAGCCAAACTACCACGTTGTTTACGAATACAGAAACGCGGTCTGGGGCTTTCAATATGATGAGGATGTTAATAATACATTTCTAATCTACTGCAGCATCCGCGGATTCACGCTACAGGTCAACGACAAGTTCGACATTTATAAGATCAACGATCTGCTGGAGTTGTTGATATCAATTATTGTTGATAAGAATGGTGCACCTGATTTCATGCTAAAGTATTATGAGGACACACAACGGAAGATAAAGGGTGGATTGGTCAACAAGGTAATTGGTATGATCAAGAAAATAAATAAATAACTATTTACAGAAGATGAAAAGTGTGTTATAATAAGTATATAAAATAAATTTTTAAGGAGAAAGATTATAAAAGTAAAATTGAGTTATGAAGAGGCATTGAGAAATTGGCCAGAAAAAGTCAATGAGCTATTGGAATGCCGAAAAAAAGTAAGAGCAAACACAAGAACATTATTCCCGAGGAATTGAATTGGGATTGTCCTAATAGATGATATAATAAATTCTATAAGGTAATTATTTAAGGAGAGTTATAATATGAATTTAGATGAAATTAAACTAAAACTAGAATCAAACGAATATAAATTTTTAAGAGAAGATATACATTTGGGCGATAATATAATGTTATTAACCCTCGGAGGGTCACACAGCTATGGAACGAATATTGATACTCCCGAACATGTAAGTGATCTTGATATTCGTGGAGTTTTCGCTCCCAGGATAGAAGAACTATTGGGACTATCAAAATATGAGGAGTTTGAAAATAAGGCAACTGACACAGTATTACATTCATTCGATAAAGTGATCCATCTCATGACCAACTGCAATCCCAACGTCCTGGAAATGTTTGGATGTAAGGAAGAACACATGTTCATTCTATCTGAAGAGGGAAAGATGTTGAAGGATAATTTTAATTTATTCCTCTCTCGTAAGGCAGCACATGCGTTTGGAGGATATGCACAACAACAACTTCGTCGCTGCCAGAATGCGATCGCCCGTGACTCGAGCACCCAATCCGAGAAGGAGATACACATTCTGAATTCCATCAAATACGGAATGGAATCCGTGAAGGACAATTATCGATCTCTGAATAACGGAATTATTAATTTATATATCGATGAGAGTGATAAGGATGATTTCGATATTGAGATTTTCATGGACGTCGAACTGAAGCATTATCCAATACGAGACTTCAAGAGTATCTACAGTGACATGTCGAACGTGGTAAGGGATTACGATAAGATTGGTCAGCGCAATAAGAAGAAGGACGAGCCCCACCTGAACAAACACTGTATGCACCTATATAGATTGTATACGATGGGAATAGAGGTATTGCAAGGGAAGGGCGTCAATACTTATAGAGAAAAAGATTTAAAGATTTTAATGGATATTAGGAACGGGATGACTCCATTGGAGAATGTATTCGCGATGGTGGATAGTTTTGAAAAGGACTTCCAATATGCAAAGGAGAACTCGCCACTTCCCGAGCAACCTGATTACAGAAAGATCGAGGAATTGGTGATTGAGATAAAGAAAAAATTGTTAAAGAAATACGGGGTATAAGAGATGAATCTTTTACTAATTTTAATGGCAATAATTTTTGAAATTATTATGCCACTTCTATTATTACACATAACGTGTGGTGGGATTCAATTGGCTCTACCTTACTAAAAGGGAGAAATTCCCCCAACAACGAATTAAATAAATGGAGGTATACGAAAATGAATGAAAAAAATAATTTTACCGATGGGATAGTGACATACAGTTACGCACAATTCTTTGAGCTGATCGGCTACGATGATGTGGCGAAGGAATTAAAGGAGACAAAGAGGTTGAACCTTGAGATACCTAAGAAGATCGTAAACATCGAGGGACATGATTACTATATTCTAAAGGTCAAGGGCTTATCAATATTTCTGATGCACATGATGGGAGCTAAGAAGGTCGGGTTCAGTAAGAATATATTCGACAAGCTCAAGGCGGGCGAATGCAGTGGGTTCTCATTCCCAGAACCGTTGGACGACGATAAGTATCTGGTCATGGCAGATGGCACGCTGTATATCAAATAGGAGGAAGCGATGAAGAGTAAGAGAACGAGGCAGATGAAGAAGATACACCGAACACTGGAAACACAGAGAGACGTGATCAACGATACGCACCAAAAGATTGAGATGGGCGATGAGCAGCTCTACAATCTGATCGAGAAGCAGCAGCAAACCATTGAGGCATTGATCGCCATTTTGATTAAGAATGACATTATAAAGAGTGAGACGGAGATCCAGGACACGATTGATGCCAAGAGAGTGATAGAGAGAATAACTGAGACGGAACCGACCGATGAGGAGATTGAGCGACTCTTGCGGAATGAGGCGAATACACTATATATATTGTTGTATAGGGATAAGGGAGGTAAATGATTATGGAATTCTTAATAGCATTGTTGTTAATCTTATGCGGTATACTTTATGTAATCTATTTTTCTATTATTGTTAGTAGTAATGGAAGATATGGGTGGGGAACAATCTTTTTGATTTATAGATTATATAAAAAAGATAATGGAAATCATTTTATTTTTAATTTTGATAGAATAATAAGATTTATCACAGATCATAACCCAGACATTAGTATTCTGCTTGATCCAATCTCGTTTCTACTTATTTTGTGCTTACTATTTTGTTATTTAATAAAAATAAAGATTTTAAAAGTTTTTAAGATTTTTAAAGGTGATCTCTTTAAATCATATAATAAAGTGGAATCGGAAAAGGTCTTAGATAAGCTCACAGAATGATAGGAGGAGAAAATTATGGAATTCTTAATAATAGCATTGGTAATAATCGCGTTTCTTACATTTTTCACGCATTATTTCATACATTTCATCACGACCATCACCGAGTCGAAAAGGGAGAAAAGGGATTACGGCTGGGGGACGATCCTCATATTTCGTAGCCTGCGCAGGGGTAGGAAACTGATCCGAGGCCGCGGCGTGAGATTCAAGATTGAGAACATGAAAGACACCATACTCAACTATGAGAATCGATTTCTGATCAACGACATCTACATCCTGTTCGATCCCTTTTCATTCGTCCTGATCAAGTTTCTATGCTGGTGGAAATTTTTAGGTTGGTTCGTGTCAGTGAGCAACCTATTCAATACATACGCCAAGGTCGAGTCGAAGAAGATCCTGGACAAGCTTACGGAATAGACTTATAGAATAGATTAAAAATTGTTAAAAAATGATGTTCTATTAATTATAATAGATTATAACTTTTTCTATTGGAGATGATCAGATTGAATTTGAATTTTAATTTGGAGATCCAGCTGTTGAAGAACCAGCAATACATCAATGGGAAGACTATCTTCAATGACTTCCTTTTGGAGGAGGAGTTGGGGCTGGACGCCTGTTCGTTGGTCGATATCCTGCTCTGTAATAACGTCCTCTGCAAGAATTCGATCCACTTCAAGGAGAACCGATATCTGCCAAAGGGCTACGTCAAACGAGTCAAGAGCATGAACTACAGATACTGTGAGCGCCTCTACATCTACGAGAAGGATAAATGGACCGAGATCGACGCATTGATCTTCCCCTACGCCTACCACATACTGGATGACAACGGGAGCGACATAGCCTATAACGGGGTTATGTTCACACAAAAAGGCAGGGAGTGGTTCCTGAAGAACTACGACGCCTTTATGGCTAAATATATGTTAGAGAAATTAATTAAGTAAAAATCAAATAAGATTTAAAAAATATTTACTTTAGATATCTTATATGTTATAATAAATATATAAGGTATTTTTTATTTAGAATAAAGTATTTAGAATAAAGTTTTTTAGAATAAAGTATTTAGAACAAAATTTTTGGAGGTAATTAAGATGACCAAAAGAGAAGCTGAGGAAAAAGGATATAGATTTACGGGTATCGGATCAAGAGATAGAAAAGAAACAAGTTTTAAGGCTGTTATGATCAGAAAATTAGGATATGATGCGGTTGTCACTACTACTCCTCCAGATCCTTATAGTAGAAGTCTATATAAAAGCAATTGGTATAATGTTTATACAGAAAAACAATATAAAGTAGATTATTATCTTGATGAAGCTATTCGTCGCGAAAATAAAAATGGAGATTATTACATTATAAGGGGAGAAAAGCTTGATATCCAAATTAAACACATTTTTAATGTTAAATATTTTATAATCTCAAATGACAATTATTCTTACATAGGAAAAGATTACATTAAAAATTTCAACATCGAAACAAGACAATTTACTGATCATCTCAAAAAAGAATACAATGTTACTATTAATAAAGGTGGGATTGCTTTATTTACAACTTTAGAAGATGCTAAAAATGCCGCAGATTGGATTGAATCAATAATAGTATTAAGTGAATTAATGAAATAAATTTTGAATAAATTATTTTAAAAAAATGTTTACATAAAATGTTTAATATGATATAATAGTATTATAAAATAAATTTGGAGGTAGTAAAATGATTGAATTTAAATTTCCGAAACAAATACTTGATTTATCACTTGTTTTTTCAAGAGAATTAAATGTTGAAAACATAACATTTGATACTATTATTAAGGAAACAATTTTTTCAACTGAAATCGAAAATGTTAAAAGTTATTTGTCACCTTATGGAACGTTCTTTGATGGAATAACTTTTTATTATGATGAAGAAATTTTTTCTTATTATGAAGAAAAACATCAGCTTCAAATTATCATGAATGAATACTTGAATTTCTTAGAACTATATCATACTACGAATCGTAAGTTAAATGATTATAATTGTGAAGTAATTAAAAGTGAACATCTATTTTATTTATATCGGATGGGATTAACAAATCATAAAGTGACTGCGGCAAACAAAATTCGTGGACAACTGGTTCTATATTATATGAGTAAATATAAAGAATTGGATGTAATTTTATTTGCACCGAACGCTAATGCATTAGAGTATTTATTTGATCAATTATTTCAGGGACATGAAGGAGTGTTAAAGTATTATTTTGGATATCGAATGGAAAACGAAGATTACATTTATACTGATTCTCTTTCTTTATACTTTTATATGTTAGCAGCTTCTAATTTATATTTATATGCAAAGAATAGATATGATTATAAGATACATAAAACTTTATATTCACATCAAATATTTGTCTATGATAAAAGGAAACAGCAACTTACTAAGAAAAAGAGCAAAGAATATACAGAATTTATTGATGCAATCGAAATCATGAAACGAATAACAGAATAATTTATAAAATAAAAAATTTTTAAAATAAACCATTTACAAATGAAAAAATAAATGATATAATGAATTTGTAAGATAAAACAAAGAAAAACAAGGTAAAAACAAGGTAAAAACAAAGTAAAAACAAAGTAAACAAAAAAATCGGAGGTAATCAAAAATGAGCAAAGAAGAAATAGTGGAAATTTTAAAAAACTTAAAGACGTTATCTTTTCCTGAACAGCTGGAAATAATTAAGAGTATGTCGAAGGACAAGACCAATCAGGAATTAATACTTCAGTGTCCGGAATGGATTGAATGGTGTGCAACAAATAAAGATCAAGTTTTATAAAAAAGAACAAAAAATTATAACAAAATTTAAAATAACTATTTACAAATGAAAAAATATATGATATAATGAATATATAAAGTAAAACAAATAAAAACAAAAAATTTATGGAGGTAATTAAAAATGAGTAGTGAAATGGAAAGCAATGTTTGCCAGTTAAAGGTAAATGAAATGATCAATTTATTGGTGCCAATGTATCGGCATCAACTACCAAAATACGTGCCAACGGTAATGTTATGGGGCCCTCCTGGTGTTGGTAAATCGCAAGGCGTTAAAGCTTTTGCAAAACAACTTGAAGAAGCATTCAGCACACAACAAATTCCGAAAAAGGTAATTTGCACAGATGTCAGGCTCTTACTTTTTAATCCAGTCGATTTAAGAGGTATTCCGGTAGCCGATCAAAAAAGAGAACTTGCAATTTGGCTTAAACCGGCTATTTTTCAAATGGATGATAGTCCAAATGTTATCAATATTTTATTTCTCGATGAAATTTCCGCAGCTCCACTTTCAGTGCAAGCTTCTGCTTATCAAATGACTCTCGATCGTGTTGTCGGCGAACACAAACTTCCTGATAATTGTATCGTAATCGCAGCCGGAAACAGAGTCACAGACAAATCTGTAGCATATAAAATGCCAAAAGCATTAGCGAACAGAATGACTCATTATGAAATTATTTCTGATATTGATGACTGGAAACAATGGGCATTACCAGCTGGTATCGATTCAAGAATTATTGGCTGGCTTAGCTATAAACCTGCAGGACTTTTTCACTTCAATCCTTCGGATGATAATGTGGCATTTCAATCTCCTAGATCATGGGAAATGGTAGACAGATATCTCAAGATTTTTGATAATTTTGAAAATGCATATCCGGCAATCGCTGGTAGCATCGGCAAAGGTGCCGCAACGGAATTCAAGGGATACATAAAAGTATTCGACAAACTTCCAAACATTAAGGATATTTATGATGGTAAAAACAAAGACAAATTACCAAATGATCCCGGCTTACTTTATGCTTTAAGTGCAGCAATCGCTTCTCATGCTCCAAAAGCAGATCTCAAACAGCTTAAAAATATATTGACATATTTTACAGATATTATGCCTGTGGAATTTACGGCTTTGACAATCAGAGATATGTGCATAATTAAATCGGTAAAAGACAATTTCCTGAAATGCCCAGAATGGCTGGAATGGTGCAGGAAGAACAAAACATTCGTTTTATAAAAATATCTCCATAAACTTTATCTATGGGAGTAGTCTAATAAACTACTCCTACTTTTTTAATAATGAGGTGAAAAATAATGAGATACGAATATGATTATAAGTTAATAGAAAAATTAGTTAGTGATAATGGAGGAGAATTAGATCTGTGGATTTGCGATTATCGGATGAAACAATCGGGATGGCAAGTATTGAGAGATATTCCTCCTACAAAAGTAAAAATTAAAATAGAAAAAACATCAAATTATACTTTTAAGATAAGTTATTGTCTAAATTTTTATCCCTACACTAAGACTGGAAAAATTTCTAAGAATAAAATAGAAGTATCTAGTAAAGCTGGATATGATTATTCTGGAACTTATATTTTTCTTACTGAAGATGAAGCAATAAATCAGTATAATAGTTGTATTTATGAACAAATTCAAGAAGATAAAGAAAAAATCGCAGATCTTCAAGAACATAAAATAAAATTAGAGTCTAAATTTATTAATACAGATCTCATAATGGAAACATTAATAAGAAATTAAAAAAGTAATTTTAAAAAATATATTTACAAAGTTTACTTTATGTGTTATAATAAATATATAAGGAACACATAAGTAAATAAAAATTTTGGAGGTAAAAAAATGAGTTTAGTGACTAATAAAGATTTTGAACCAATGGATCCAAGCAGTGAATTGCTGGTAGGAGATGCATTAAGAAAATCGAGAGTGCAGATGTTAATTGCATTTCCGTTTTTCGGAATATTAGCAATGCTACTTAGATTAGAAGTATCGTATAATATGCCAACGGCTGGAACGGATGGAGAAGGATTTTTTTATAATCCTTATTTTGTAAAATCGCTTTCCGAAGAAGAACAAAATTGGTTAGTGGTGCATGAAGTTATGCATGCAGCATTAAAGCACATTTGGAGACGTGGAAGCAGAAATCCCAGAAAGTGGAATGTTGCTTGCGATTATGCTATTCATTCTATCATGTATCAATTTGTTAACGATAGCGGAAAATCAGAACATAAATCTAAATTGAAAATGCCACAGGTAAAGATCTACAATACAAAGACGAAACAATATGAAAATAAGAATAATGGATTATATGATCCTAAATATGACAATATGTCTGCGGATGAAATATATGATTTGCTGCCGGATAGTAAGAATAAGAAAAAGAAAAAAGAAAATCCTCCGTTTCATTGGTTTGGCATTAATGTTGAACCCGACGGGACTATTTCTATGCTTCATAATAATGTTAATGTTAAAACTAGCTCGTCTACTGTTCGAGTTAATGATTTCAATACAGTTACTATTAAATATAATGGTTCGACTATTGAACTTTATCTAAATGGGTTATTGGCTTGTTCACAGAAACTTGATCCGCTAGAAGGTGATATTTTTTCAATTCAAAATACTAATGATAGCAATTCAACTTCATTCGAAGGTTATCTTAGAAATCTGATAATCCAGAAGTTATCTACTGGAAATAAAATATTAGATTATACACTAAATAATACAGCAGCAGATACAACATGGAATAGCGAAAACATTACATTGACAAATGCACCATTTCAACCTGATGGCAGTGTATATTCAAATGGATTACATCCTAAAAACAAAACAACAGCTAGCATTATAAAAACTCCTGCTATTAGATCATTTGATATTGAAGATTTTTCAGTTAGTGTTGATTTTAAAATCGATTCTATTCCATCTTCAAGAATGCCGATAATTACTGGTAATCTTAATAAAAGCGAAGGCGATGGTGGCGGAGATGGTGACGGACAAGAAACGCTTGATGATCACGGCATGTGGGATAAGCCAGAAACACAAAATAAAGGACAACAAAAAGCTCAAGACTGGGAAGGAAGACTTGTTGAAGCCGCACAAGGGGCTGAAAGTAGAAGAGCTGGTTCAGTAGCTGGATATATGAAAAGACTAATACAAAATATAGTAGCTCCACAGAAAGACTGGAGAATTTTATTAAATGAATTTATTCAACCTGAAACTGATGACTATTCATTCTTACCCCCTGATCGCAGATTTCAAGATAATGACTTTTTCTTACCAGATCTAAATGATGTAGTTGAAGTAGTTAAAAAAATAGTATTCTACATTGACACTTCTGGCTCAATTGGAGATAGAGAATTATGTGCAGCTTATTCAGAAATTGTCGGAGCTTGCAATCAATTTTCTGGAAAACTTAGTGGCTGGATTGGATTTTTTGACCACATCGCTTATGGATTACATTCTTTTGAAAATGTGACCGAAGTATTAAAAATTAAACCAGAAGGTGGCGGCGGAACATCCTTTCATGCACCATTTGATTACCTTAATAAGGAATGTAAAGATGATGACATCGCAGGAATTATAATATTAACTGACGGATATGCAGATTGGCCTAAGGAAAGCATCGCTAATGGAGTGCCGGTATTGTGGTTAATAAATAATGAAGAAATCAAGCCACCATGGGGATTACACACAACAATTAAAATTAAATAAATAACTATTTACAATTGGTATCTTATGTGTTATAATAAATATATAAGATACCAATTTTATGTAAAATAGAAAGGGAGGCTTTATGGATTTAATTAAAGAATTTTTGAAAATTCTCAATAATTTAAGTGGTGATGGTTGGATTGAAATATCAAGACAAAAGACTTTATCAGTTGAATTTATAAGAGAGTATAAAGATAGAATAAGTTGGGGAGCTTTATCAAGAAATTATATTTTAACAAAAGAATTTATAGATGAATTTAATGTATATTTATATCTTCCAGGCATTTGGGAATATAATAAATTGGATGAAGACATTTTAACATATTTAATTCAAAAAAATCAAGACATAAAATGGTATCTTATTTGTAGATATCAAAAATTATCCGAATCATTTATAAGAAAATTTCATAATGAATTAAATTGGAATAATGTTTGCGAATATCAGATTTTATCTGAATCTTTTATGAGAGAATTTCAAAATAAAATAAATTGGTATTATGTATCTCGGTATCAAGTTTTATCTGAAAATTTTATAGAAGAATTTCAAAATGATGTTGATTGGTCAGATATATGTAAATATCAAATTTTATCAAAATCTTTTATAGAAAAAATGAAAGATAAAATTAAATGGGATTGTTTATCACAAAGTATAAATTTAACTTATGAAATAGTAGAATTTTTTAAAAGCTATATAGACTTTGAAGAAGTCTTACTTATTTCAGGATTACCGAGAGAAGATAAATTAAAATGTTGTCTTTTTATGAAAATATCACAATTAAAAGATTACGATTATTATGGTTTAAAAGATAAAATAAAAATACTTAAAAAAGTTTATAAAGAAAAAAGATTTTTAACACAAGAAGAAGTCGATGCTGTTTTTATAATGGAAAAATTATTGAGTAATTAGGAGATAAAGATGGAAAATATAACTATTGAGAAATGTGCTTGGTATAACAATTATTTGGTCTGGATCATCAAGGTTAACAATTACCCCTTGCATATCATTAAAACAACATATAAAGAATGCATAACTTTAGATCGTGATACTATAAGATATATCAGGCGTAATTTTGAAGCCCGTGGAACTGATATCATCTTTTTTGAAAATAAAGAAAATGCAGAAAAAGCATTAGATTATCTGATACCTATCATTATAATGGAACTATTAATAAAATAATTTAAAATAAACTATTTACAATTATTAAAAAATATGTTATAATAAATATATAAAATAAAATTCTAGGAGGAAACGAAAATGTTCAAAGTCAATTCGTTGAAAGAGGCTAGGAGGTGGTTTGATCATCACAAAGGTGGGACCGTAGTATGTGTCAACAAGAGTGCATGCGTCGATCAAGAGGTATCTAGTTATGAGCAGGCATTGGAGTTCTGGAAAAGAGATCTCATGAGTAAAAAGAAGCTGGATAGGATGATGGGGAGTCTGATCTCTATGGAGAATGGTATTGAAAAATCTGAAAAGCAGATCATAAATATTACAAATATCCTGCAACAATCAAACATGCCATCCATACTGGATATCTTTCCTGATGCCATTAACAATCTTAAGAAGGTGATAACCAACGAGGAGGAGAACATAGCGAGGTTGAACGAGAATATCAGAGGCATCATTCGGAACAATCCCCAATTAGAACCATACTGGATCCTGCATAAATTAACAAAATAAATTTTTATTTATTTTTAATTAAAACATGTTTACTTTTTGATAAAAATGTATTATAATAGAATTAAGGAGAAAACAAAATGGAGTTATTTGATAGAGTAGTAGTTAAAGAAGATTTTGAAATTACTGGATTTAAAACGGTCAAAAGTGAAACTATTGGAACAATAAGAAAATTGACTAATGAATTAGCAACAATTCAAATTGATTGTGTAGACAGAAAACAAATATTAATAACTGTATCTAAAAAAATATTACGAAATGCAACAGTTGAAGATTTAAATACAATTAAAACAACGGAAGACTGTTTAAAAATAGTTAATCCACTATTTCATCCTGGCAATAAATATATTTCATTTGATAATTATATTTTTATTATCAGGGGAATTATATTAGCAATAAATGAAGAATATGATTTATTTCATATTGAAGATAAAAATGGAACAAAACAAGTAGATCGTAAATTTATAGATAAAGCATCTTATTTTCCATTCGAAGAAGCAAAAACATTTATAGATCCTGAAATTTGTCAACCCCAAAAAGTTGAAATAGATGAATACAAAATCAGCATTAACGGTTTTGAATTCAACATAAGAGAAAACAATGTAAGCTTAGGAATTATCTCAAAAGATAAATTAGAAGTTTATATCAACGCTCTGACAAAACTAAATAAATTATTAAAAGGACTGATTGAATAATAATCAATTATGTTGATGAATATATTTATAAGTGGGCAAATATTTGTAAGTATATGTTATTTAATTGGTTTCAAGCCTCTGTGAATACATTTTAATAAAAGTTAATTTGTATAATGAACTACGATTGTATATAAATGTTAAAGACACACCTACAAATGTAATCTTCAGTTTGTTGCTCTGTGAGTATAAAGGATGACCGACTTCTAATGTCCTGAAGTCAAACACCGAACTACATATACATTAATACTGTCATTGGCAAGAAGAAAAATACTTGAAAGAAGGATGGTTAGAAATGACCGTAAAAGAAAAAGAAATAAAAAAAGAAGAAATTACTAAAGTAAAAGAATATTCATTTGTGTTAGATGCTGATGGTAAAAGGTTATCTCCTACACATGTGAATAAAGCTTGGTATTTAATCCGTAAAGGTAGAGCTACTCTAGTTGAAAAATATCCTATGGTTATTAAATTAGTTAAAGTAGTAAATGAATCAGAGATTGATAAATCTAAATTCTATAATGGATTAGACGATGGTAGTAAATATGTTGGAGTAGCTATAGTTCAAGAATGTAAGACCAAAAACAAAGTAGTTTTCAAAGGAACTATCTGGCACAGATTAGACGTGAAGAAATTAATGAAACTTAGAAGTGGAAATAAAAGATATCGTCGTTCTCATAAAAGATATAGAGAATGTAGATTTAGTAATAGAGCTTCTTCTAAAAGAGAAGGTAGATTAGCTCCTACTATTAAACAAAAGAGAGATGCTATTTTAAGGGTTGTGAATAGATTAAATCAATGGTGTAATATTACTCAGATCTACTTAGAAGATGTTCAGATTGATATCAGAGCGCTTCAGAATGGTAAATTATATAAATGGCAATATCAAAAATCTAATAGATTAGATGAGAATCTTAGAAAAGCCACTATTTTAAGAGATGAATGTATATGTCAAGAATGTGGTAAAATTAATTGTGTATTAGAAGCTCATCATATAGTTCCGCATAGATTAAATGGTAATGATACTATTAATAATTTAATTACCTTATGTAGTAAATGTCATGAAAAAGTAACTGGTATTGAGGAACAATACATAGCAAAATACCAAGAAAAAATAAAGAGTAAAAATATTAGATTTGATTATGCACAACATGTTATGCAAGGTAAATATTATCTTAGAAGAGAATTAAATAAAATAGTTCCAGTTATATTAACTACTGGTGGAGAAACAGCTAATAAAAGAATAGATTGGAACATAGAAAAAACTCATAGTAATGATGCAATAGTAATTTGTAATTTAGAACCAAATACTCGTAATGTTAAAGATTGGATTATAAAACCAATAAGAAGACAGTCTAAAGCAAAAACTAATGAGGTTTGTGGATATAAGCATAGAGATTTAGCAAGTTATATAAATAAAAAGAATGAAATATATATTGGTTATATAACTGCTTTATATCCTAACGAGAATCAAGTTAATATACAATCAAAAGAAAAACATTTAAAAAGATGTGGATGTAAATGCTGTAAATTATTATGGAGATTTAATAAAATTTATTGGATAAAAAATTAAATTTTATTTAATAAAATAGTTATTTACATTTAATTAAAAAATGTTATAATATAATTAAAAGATATAAAAATTATTAATATTTTTATATTTTAATGTTAGAGATAATATAAACTTAAAACTATAAAATAAGTTAAAAGTTTATTTATATATTAATAAAAATTAAATTATCTAATTAAAGGAGAAAACAAACCATGAATGAAAGAAAATTGAAAGAAACAAAACAGAGGATATTTGAATTAATGAAACCCTTTATCGACGAAAACAACAGCATTAACCTAACAGAATTTCGCTTAACCCATAAAAAACAATATGGTCTTTTACCTCACTATTTTGGTAGTGTTGATGGCGCACTGGTTGAATTGGGATTAGTCAAAGTTATGATCGTAAAACAAAAAGGCGCTTCAAGAGATTTATCCTTCAAAGATAAGTTAGCACTTGATATGTTAAATCTTCTGAGAACAACAGAATCATTTGAATCTATTGCTCAGAGATATGGCGTGACAAAACCGTTAGTAAGTCAATTACATAAAACTTTGAAAGCTGCTACTGAAAAAATAAAAGAAGCAGTAGAGGAAAAAGTTAATGGGTAAAAAAATGCCGGCTACAATTATTAATCTTGATGGAGTATCGGTTTTTCCAAGATGGTATACTGTCACTACAAAATACAATTATGAACAAAAATTAGGCGAAACGATCATGAATGGAGCCGAAAAAGCCGGATATGCAGATAAGATCTTTGAAGTGTTAGTCCCTATTAAAACTATTATTGAAACTAAGATTAATGCTAAAGGTCAAAAAGTCGAAAGAGAAAAAAATGAAAAAATTTATCCAGGCTATATCTTCGTTAAAGTAAAAATGGATGAATACATTTGGAATTACATTAAAAACAGCGAGGGATCCACAACAATATTGGCTCCAAGTGGAATACCAATTCCAATTGAAGAGCATGAAATAATTAAAATTAAAGAGCAATGTGGATTGATTGAACCAGAGTATGATGAAAATTTTGAACCAGCAATTGGACAAGATGTTTATGTCAGAGGCGGAGTCTTTCAAGGACAATATGGTAAAATAACAAAAATCCAAGAAAACGGAATTACAGTCGATATTAATGGAGTGCCAGTTAAATTAAAGGCAGAAATATTAGAACATGTAATATTCGAAGATTAAAGAAAAATGGAAAAAGAATTGTAAAAAATTATCAAAAAATATTCAAAAGAATTATCCAAAAAATATTCAAAAAGTTATAAAAATCACTTATTTATTTATATAATAGATAGGTGGTTTTTTATGAGATTAATAAAAGCAGCTCTGCGAGATGAAGATTATTTTGGAGCAGTAGTAGAAATTATATATATTAAATCAAAATACAATGGATATCGTGGGTGGATTGGTCCTAATTTAGTTAATGATAAATTTCGTGTTACATTACCGCCTGCAACTTTTGAGCAAACTGAAGCAAATCACATATTTTATATTAAACCAAAAGACATATATAAATGGTTTAACATAGTTCGACAAGATAAAGATAACAAAAATAAAAAAGCTGAATAAGCTTTTTTTGTTTACGAAGTAAAAATTTAATGATATAATGAATTATAAATATGTCTAAGGGAGAGATCTAATTGCTGAATGAACCGGATCGAGCGGAAATATATCTAAACCAACTGTGCGGGACTAATGACTGGTTTTTAATCTGCATGAATTACAAATTAAGTGAGGCGTTCATGGAGGAATTTGAGAATTGCCTAGAATGGGAAGGGATATCAGTTTATCAAGAAATGAGTGCGGACTTCATTCGCAAGTATCTACATAAATTAAAATTGGATTATCTATTGTGCTATCAGCGCGGGATGCCGTGGGATCTAAAGAGAGAGATCGAACAATT
>Ga0209777_10003888_pt1 | contig 18054 bp, 18 predicted proteins | sample FrelakmetHBP12HB_FD_187147 | JGI IMG/M metagenome (GOLD analysis project Ga0209777, IMG submission 187147) | Freshwater lake sediment microbial communities from the University of Notre Dame, USA, for methane emissions studies -HBP12 HB (SPAdes)... | ecosystem: Environmental > Aquatic >...
ATACCGTCCTGCCGATCTGCAGGAACTGGCGTCCGCCCATCTTGCCATGCTTCTCTATCATGTCGATGGGGTAGTCGACGCAGGTTAGCTCATCATTGATATGTATGGGCTTTAACCACTCCCAGTTACAGCCGCAGTAGAAGGCGTGCACCCCTGGCAGCCCCTCCATTCCCTGCGGACAGGCCACTGCATAGAGGAATGTGGGTGGCGCAAGTATGTGTCCCCACTTGGTTCTCGTGGCGTATTCGGGGTTACGATACAGGGGATTGTCGTCGCCTATGCCGTTGCAGAACTGTCTGATGGCATCCTTTGAGGCTGCTTCGTTTTGCCGAATCATGTAGTAAGGTATGCCGAACTTGGCCCGCATTGCGGCCAGGGCTTCATCGGTAATCTTGCCAAAAGTCACTTCTGGCTTATCTGTCGTTGTCATCCTTAGTGCACCTCCTTGATTCTATGAGTAACCGAAGAGTAACCGAAAGCTATTTATAGCACGAAAAGATTCAGTATTTTTGCCCAAATCCTAATTAATTATGAGTCAATGCGGACAATTGACAAAATTATGCTATATAGTATAATATATAGCATACATTATTGCAAATAATAACACGTTTTATCAAGGGAACTTATTGTAGCACATATTTTCAAGTTTATTTATTATGAAAAAAGAGTTTGAGATATCCCAAGGGCTCCAGCTTCTTGCCCTCTTGGGCACAACACTAAACGCACTTCTAAAGGCCCGAAGAAAAGAGCTCGAAACCTCTGGAACTACAATAGCACAAACTTGGGTATTATGGGGATTGAAAGTCAGGGGAGAACCATTAACGGTCGCCGAAATATCTCAATTTATTGATCGTAGTCACCTAACAACCTCACAGTTACTTAAACGTATGGAGAGGGATGGGCTTATTGTACGTAAGAAGGGGACTCAAAGCAACGGCGCTGTAAAAATAATGACAACGAAGAAAGGCAAGGAGATTTTACATTATGCATATGAAAGGCATAAGCTTTTAGATGAAATTACAGCCAGTCTTTCTCCCAATGAAGTTCAAAATCTGAGTTCATACCTTCAGAGGCTGCGCGAAAGCGCGATCGGGAAAGCAGCAGTGCATTCATCTTTTCACTCGACCCGCACTTATGAACTTGGTACATGATGAATACTGACTAACTTGGTAGTTAAGCTTAATTCTATGGTTTATATAAAGTGTGGTTTACTCGGAATCAAGTAATTCCTATATTAAGGGATACTAAATAATACATAATGAATTGGAGGGGCTTATGGGAATAAGAACCGCCGAGCAATTTCTTGAAAGTCTGAAAGATGGGCGATGCGTATATTACGATGGTCAAAAGGTAGATGATGTCACTACTCACCACGCTCTAAGGATTTGCGCCGAGTTGTGCGCTATGGACTATGTTGTAGCAGCTCACCCCAATTTCCGGAATGACTTTGTGACCAAGATTGATGGCGAGGAAGTTCACTTCCTCTTCGCTCCCGTCAAGAGTACCGAAGATTTATTACGTCGACGCCGCATTACTATGGCAGTAAGTCGTACCTGTTTCGGCATGCCCGGAGGTTCCCAATTCACAGGCACTGATATCCTCAACTCACTCACAGTAGTAAGTCGCCGCATGGACAACCAACTCGGAACAGGTTATAGCAAGCGCGTGGAGGCATATCGCAAATATCTAATGCGAAATGATCTGGCAGTTTGTGCTGGAATGACCGATGTCAAAGGGGACAGGAGCCTGCGCCCGTCAAAGCAGAAACAGCACAAGGACTTCTATGTACGTATAGTTGACGAGCGAAAAGATGGGATCATAGTACGAGGCGGCATGTACCATATAAGCTTATCTCCTTGCGTAAACGAGGTATTCGTATGCCCTTGCCGTGCCATGCTCGAAGACGATAAGGATTATGCAGTATCATTCAGTATTCCCGTAAATACCCCAGGGGTGAAGATGATAGTTGCCCCTCGCGAGTCTGCTGAGGCAGAGGACAACTGGGATGACTATCCTATATCTGCAGGTCATTTCACCGCAGAACCTCTGATGGTGTTTGATGATGTGTTTGTCCCTATAGACCGAGTATTCTTGAAAGGTGAATGGCAGTTTGCAGGCCAGGTAGCCTATATGTTCGCCAATTTTCACCGGCTATTTGCAGATGCGTATAAGTATGCGGAGTTGGAGATAATGGTGGGGGCAGCACTTCTAATGGCTGAGTACAATGGTTTGACCAAAGTGGAGCATATACGGGATAAACTGAGCTGGCTCATTATGTATGCTGAGGGTGTCGATGCGCTTGGACTTGCTGCATGCCACTACCCCGTCGTCGACCCTGATATAGGGTATATCTATCCTAGCCCAATATACTCAAATACGAGTAAATTCTTTTTCGCAGATAACTACCACCAGGCGGTGAAATACCTGCAGGATATAACTGGGGGCATTGTTGCTGATCCACCTTCTATGAAGGACTTTTATAATAGCGAGCTTCACGCTGATATGGAGAAATACCTTGCTGGCAAGTATGGTGTGCCTACAGAGCATCGGCTCCGTGCTATCAGATTGGCGAAGGATTGCTGTTCTCAATTCTGGCAGGGGGCGACAATACATGGAGAGGGCTCTCTGGCAGCTCAAATGTTATCTGTTTTTCAGTCAGCCGATAGGGAATTATACAAAACCGCTGCAAAGAGAGTAGCCGGGATATCGGATGGTTCTGAACACCCCCGCTTTAAAGGACTACCCTCGTTTCCATTGGGTCGAAAACTACGTCCAAATCGATAGTGAAAAATGTTGATAATCGATGAGATGCAAGGTCACACAGCTATCGTGACCAAGAACCGACTTCAAGTACTGAACGTCATTAACGATGCGATGACGACAGAGTTATTTCTATCAAGTAATGTCAAATATCTAAGTTAGGAAGGCGAGGAAAACAATGGCAAAAAGAAAGCTTCATACACGGCTCTGCGACGTGCTGGAGATTGAGTACCCCATAATCCAAGCTGGTATGGGGGGATTCTCAGACCCGCCCCTAGTAGTTGCTGTATCTGAGGCTGGAGGATTAGGAACACTTGGTGGGGCTTCGTATGAACCTGAGGGATTGGATATAGCAATAAAGCAGATACGTAAAGGCACCAGCAAACCCTTTGCGGTAGATCTACTGTTGCCGAACAGTCTAAACGACCTCGATGGAATCAGTAAAGAAGGACTACTCAAACATATTCCGGACAACTACTTCGAATACGAGAAGGAGTTGCGGAAAAAGTATAACGTGCCTAAAGACTTTCACAGCACCAGAGGGGGTGCCCAATACACTTCCGAAGGAACAAAAGAGTTGATACAAGTATGCTTGGACAATCGGGTACCTGTACTTGCTGCTGGTCTTGGCAGACTCGGCTGGGTCATGCCGGAATGCCGTAAGAGGGGTATCAAGACAATTGGCATAGGTTCACATGTGAAGATGGCAATGAAGCATGTCGAAGATGGGGTAGATGTCATTGTAGCCCAAGGATACGATGCAGGAGGGCATACTGGTATGATCGGAACTATGGCTTTGGTCCCTCAAATTGTAGATGCGGTAAAACCAATACCAGTAGCCGCCGCAGGTGGTATTGCAGATGGTAGGGGTCTAATCGCTGCTCTCGCGCTAGGTGCAGAAGGCGTATGGTGTGGATCAATGTTTCTGCTATCTCCTGAGGCAAGCGTTACTGCAGGGCAGCAAAATAGGATCATGAACGCTACCGAGCGTGATGCCCTGATATCTAGAGCAATTAGTGGGAAGACGCTGCGTCAACTCAAAACTCCTTATACGGAGGCATGGGATAGAGGGCCGTTACAGCCCTTAGGATGGCCTTTTCACCTGCTTTTAGTCCAGGATGTAATTGACTACATTTATTCTAATAAAGATAAGGCTGAATATGACGAGCTATTGTGTACCCCAACAAGTCAAGCCGCAAGGCTTTTAAATAGAATCAAGCCTACGAAGGAAATAATAAAAGATATGGTTGAGGAAGCTATAACCGTTAGAGGACGTCTATCAAAAACAACATAAATATTCGCATAACAAACGCGTTGACTTTTTGTTTATTTGTCAATAATCTAACTGAGGAGGTAGCAAAATGGCACAGCCTACACCAGCATCACCACTCTTTTGGCGTTTCAACGCCGAAGTTTTTCGGTTGATAGGCATCAAATGCCAAGACTGTGGTCACATTTCTTACCCACGTACAAAGATCTGCCACGAATGCGGCAGTCTCAATGTTCAGGAATACAAACTGCCAAAGAAAGGCAGCATTCATACATATTGTGTGAACTGGACTCCACCCCCGCAATTCGAGCCTCCTATCACACCCGTGGTAGTCGACCTCGAAGGAGGCGGCAAATATCTCGGTCTAATGACCGAGGTTGATAAACCCGAGGAGATAAAGATTGGTTCGAGAGTAGAAATGGTGCTTCGAAAGATTATGACTGATCGAGGGCTCAACGTCTATGGATATAAGTTCCGATTAGCGGAGGTTTAAAAATGAAGGGAAAAGTGGCTGTAATAGGTGTCGGGATGATCAAATTTGGGGAGCTCTTTGAAAAGAGCTTGGAGAACATGATTCAAGAGGCTTATCTGAACTGCTTGAAAAGTGTTGACAAGGGAATCGATCCCAAAGAGATCAAAGCAGCTTGGTTCGGTCAGTGGAGTGGTGGCTATATTGGGCAAGGCAGTCAGAGCGGGGCAACGCTGGCAAGTATGATCGGCAACCTCGATATTCCAGTAACTAGGCTCGAAAATGCTTGCCCCACAGGGGGTGACACTTTCAGGCATGCTTGCCTAGGTGTAGCTTCCGGGCTATACGATGTAGTCCTAGCTCTCGGTGCAGAGAAAATGAGAGATAAGCCTTCTGCAGAATCTATGATGGCGGCAGGTGGAGGCGGAGCTGATACTGGCTGGCACCCTTCATGGATGCTGGGGCAGGGTGGACCAGTTATCCAGGCGATGCATGCTGTCAGACAGATGCATGACTTCGGATACACAATGGAGGACTTCGCCAGAGTTGCGGTAAAGAATCACCTGAATGGGACACTATGTCCCTTTGCTCACTTTCAGTTCAAGGTAAGTATAGAGCAGGTTCTAAATAGCCCCTCAATATGCTGGCCGCTACATTTGCTCGATTGCTGTCCTCAAACCGATGGCGCGGCTGCCGCCATAGTATGCCGTGCCGATATCGCCAAGCGATATACAGACAAACCTATTTTTGTACTTGGAACTAATGTTGGTATTGACCATAGTCAGTTATGGGACAGGAATAGCTTTGTCGAACAACCCGCTACCGTTAAAGCCGGAAAAGGGGCTTTTAAGATGGCAGGCATCAAGCCTGCAGATGTGGATTTCGCTGAACTCCACGATTGTTTCACTAACACAGAACTATTAAACATTGAAGACCTGGGATTTGCTCGAAAAGGCGAAGCTGCCGGTATGCTTAAAGAGGGCCAATTCGACAGGAATGGGAGCAGGCCCATAAATCCAAGCGGGGGTTTAAAGGCACATGGCCACCCTATAGGTGCAACCGGTCTCGGGCAGATCTTAGAAGTCGTAACGCAATTGCGGGAAGAGGCAGGCGGCAGACAGGTGAAACTAAAAAATGGGATAGGATTACAACACAATATAGGAGGACCTGCATTCGGAGTTTCAGCTGTTAACATTCTATCACGCACCTCGTAAACATCGTAAACATCAAAGGAGGCAAAGATGGCCGGAATTGTTGGATACGGAGTATACATTCCCCGCTACAGGATTGCGAAGAAAGAAGTGGGCACGCCCTGGGGCAATTCGGCTCCAGGAGAAAAGGCTGTCTGTGGCAGTGATGAGGATATAGTTACCATGGCTGCCGAAGCTATGGTTAACGCCATAAACCACTCAGACATTGACCCTACGGAAATTGAAGCAATATACATTGGCACAGCGTCTTCGCCTTATATAGAACAGCAAATCGCACCGATATTGGCTGAAACGCTAAGCTTACATCCCGAGACAACGATGATTGATTTTTCGGGCTCCTTGAACGCAGTTGCGAATGCAGTCTTGGGATGTCTTGATGCCATAGCTGCTAAGAGGATAAAGTGCGGCATCGTAGTTGGATGTGAAGACAGGGCTACGGCTCCGGGTACAGAAGGCGACGTAAATTTTGGAGCCGGCGCGATAGCAATGGTTATCGGTACCCACGGTACTATTGCCGACTTCGAAGGAATCCACACCTATTCGACCCTTTTTATGGATCGATGGCATGCTACAGGCGATAAGTGGGTATCTAATTGGTACGACTATCGATTCGATCGCGAATACGGATACCAGAAGCATGTTATAGAGGCTTGCCGAGGCTTAATACAAAAGTTAGGGAAAGACGCTACCACTTTCAAGCACGTGGCATTACCCGAGCCGGATGACCGAATTCGTGATCTACCAGCAAAGATGCTGGGGATACCCCGTGATAACCTTGCCCCAGTAATGTCGTCCACACTGGGTGACCTTGGATCGTGCTCTGTATTCATCAGCCTAGCAGGAATTCTCGATAGTGCAAATCCTGGAGATAGGATATTGCTCGCGTCATATGGCTCTGGTTCTAGTAACGCTATGGGTCTCGTTGTTCGTGATCAGATAGAACCGAAGAGGAAGAGGATTGTACCGCTGGCAAAGTATATCAATGGAAGACAGCCAATAACGTACACATCTTACCTCAAACTTAAGGAACACTTAGTACGTGCCCCATATTAGTAGCAGGTCGTGCAAGTCATCCGGTGGTGAAGATACTAGATAGAGAATTACATGACGCTTCAAAAGGTCAGGATGGAGATCTTTCTCTTCATTTGATCGCCGTTAAGAATTAGAAGAACGTGTGGCAATATCTGTATAGGAGGTAGGTGATAATGGACATCAGTAAGCCTGATATCTATGATCCATATGCTCATCCTGATGAGTGGACACCCGAGATGTACAGCAAACTAGAGCGCGCAAGAGACATTATTGAGGAATGGTGGTTGCCCAATCGCAGGCAACTTGACCGCCTGGGTGGTGTCCTTGCATTAACTGAGATGTCGGATGTCCATTATGGCCTTTTTAAGTCAATAATTGACGCAGGTTTCTATGGTCGAGTCATACCCAAGGAGTATGGGGGCCCGGGTTGGAATATGTACGAATGCGGCCTTCTTTCAGCTGAAATTACTAAACTCGGGTTTTCACCACGTCTTGATGATGCTTTCTGTTACGGTGAACCATACTGCCATATTCTCCAGCACTGGACCCCGGACGAGAATGCGAAAAAGGAGTATTTCAAGCGAGTCCTTGATGGCGGACATTGTACTATTTGGGCAACTGACCCTGAGTCAGGAGTGGATATGGGTGGCATGAGAGGTAGTGCTGTTCGGGACGGAGACAACTATTTGCTCAACGGCCCGAAGTGGTGGATGGCAAGTTGCAGCCCAGGTGCTGTTGGTCTTCAATGGCACCTGGCTTTGATGAAAACGGATACAACAAAGCGGACAAGTGGGCTTAGCTTGTTTATAGTAAACGACGACGCTGCCGGTATTATTCGTGGCCGTGAAGGAGACCTAACAGGAGCGAGATGGGGGTGTGCACGATATGAACTTCTCCTGAAAAACCTCAAAGTACACAAAAAATATCTAGCTGCTCCAGAAGGCAAAGGTCTCTATGCCATAGTCGATGCGATGAACAAACACATGGGCAACCAAGCTTTCCAGGCTGTCGGTGTCTGCGAAGCTGCTATACAACAAGCCATTGACTATACGACAACTACTATTAGATGGGACCATCCCCTCATTGAATATCAGGGAGTCCATTTCCCAATTGCTGATATGTGGGTAGCGGCTGAAGCTTCCCGTGCTATAGCTGCCAAAGCAAATAAGCTCTACGATGCTGGTGATCCAGAGGCTCGTCATGGGAAATGGTCTGTTCTCGCATTCCGTATGGCTGCTCCAGCAGCTATTGATTCCTGCCTGAAGACTATAGAGCTGATGGGAGCCCGTGCCATAGAGAGGGAAGAAGGCTGGCCTATGGAACTCATGTACCGAGATTCTATGATCTTCCAATTATATAGAACCCCTAATATAGATAGGAAGTTTCTGGCTTCATGTCTCCTGAGGAAAAGACTCTAAAACAAACATAAAATGGTATTGAAAAGACCATAATATGCAGGATAAGTAATATCCGCAATATATGGGAGGTTTGTAATGGTAGAAGGTCATTTGATAGATATACCCGTTGGCACTAAGGTAAGAAGTTGTCATAGAGCCCCAATTGATGGCATTTATGAGTTTGTTGAGCATATTCATTCTCATAACTGTACTCCAGCAGCCGGAGATGTTACTACTTATTGTTGGAGGGGGCAATTGCTACCTATATGCAAGTCTTGCGGGCAACGAGGCATATGGAAGCTCATAGAGACTAAATTCGATATTCCCGCCGATAGGGATATGACTTCATATGTTCTCAAGGAAGTTAGGGGTGACCGTTCCGACGTTCTTTACCCATCGGGAACCAAGCGACAGGCTACTCGTAGAAATCGGTAGACTACAAATATCGTTGGTATAAATTTAAGGTTGGACTACACCCCTATTACCAAAATATCCTAAAGTTAATATAATATATCAATCGTAACATCATATGCGATGACGTAGCCGAAAATAAGTCTCCGAGCATCAGTTAGCTAGTAGACGAAATCAAGGAGGCTATAGATGACTCCTAGAATAGATTCGTCCTGGCAAGAGTGGCTGGAGTGGCAACTCGGTTGAATTTCTGCTGACACCCATAAGTAATAACATCTGAGGAGGCTGCTTGTATGGATTACGACACGATTATGATCGAAAAGGAAGGATCGATAGTAATTTTGACCTTAAATCGTCCTGACCACGGAAACTCCTTCAATCAAAGGATGATGAGGGAGGCCGATTATGCACTTCGACAAATAGGCGATGATCATGCTATTAGAGCAGTGATTATTACCGGAGCAGGTGAATATTTCTGTACCGGTATAGACCTTAGCATGTTCACAGGTGAACAAACTGCCGGAGAGCAAAAAAGTGCGGACAAATATTTTCTTCCTGCTGAGAAAGATGAGGTTTACGGTAGCGGGACTACGGTAGCAAGTATAATAAGAATAAAAAGTATGCCAAAACCAGTAATCGCAGCGGTGAACGGCCCTGCGATTGGACTCGGATTCTCACTCGCTCTCGCCTGTGACATGATGCTTGCCTCCGATAGGGCAAAGTTCAGCCTGGTCTTTGTTAAAAGAGGTATTGTGCCTGATGCCGGTGCTTCCTTTAACCTACCACGTGTCGTAGGTCTACCGAGGGCATTTGAACTAGCACTAACTGGGGAGACTATCGACGCTAGAGAAGCTGAGCGGATAGGTATAGTGAACAGGGTCATTCCCCATAATGATCTTTTAAAGGCAGCCAAGGATTTGGCGAACAAAATAGCCGAGAACCCGCCTTTGGCGGTTGGTATAACAAAGGAGATGCTATATCAATCCATGGCTGAGCTGAATATGGTCGAGCAGATGAAACGAGAGGTGGAGTTACAAAACAGGTTACTGAAAACTGCTGATTTCCGTGAAGCCGCAACCGCCTTTATGGAGAAACGCAAGCCGATTTTCGAAGGAAAGTAGTTGGCCAGCAATCCTTAAGCGAGCAGAGGAACCCAAAAATTATTGTACAAATAGCATGAAAAATGGATCAAAAAAGGTGGGGATTATGTACCCCTTATACTTTCACAAAGAGGGAGCTAGAACCTAATGCTAGCTTTATGCCAAAACGAATGGTTTATAGCTTGAGTTTAAGTACTCTTTCTTATTGTCTTACGGGAACTAGAAGGGACATAGAATGCGAGCGCTGGAGAGGTTCCATCAGGTTTGCACGAATAGGCACGAGTGTGCCTGACCTTCCCCCGGTATTAGTATCACCGGCTATTAGAGCCCAGTCGCTGTTACAGTGTAGACCGTCAGCGATAATGGCAGGGCGTTCTGCACTGGTGCTGACCTCACTGGGGGAGCTTCTGATTGGTCTCTTGTTAACTTCCTCCGCCTCTGGAATAAGGTATTTAACGCCATCGAGAATTTGAGCATGCCCGTGATAGCTGCGATAAATGGCATGGCCCTGGCAGGAGGTCTGGAGCTGGTCATGGTTTGTGACCTAGCTATTGCGGCTGACAATGCTAAGCTCTCTGACCAGCATGCCAACTATGGTTTAGTGCCTGGTGGTGGAGCTAGCCAGAGGCTGCCTCGACTTATCGGCGTCAGGAAGGCAAAAGAGCTTCTTTATACCGGCGATCGGATCACGCCAGCTGAGGCAGAAAGGCTTGGATTGGTCAACAAGGTTGTTCCTGCTGATAAATTAGAGGAGGCGACAAACGAGCTGGCAGTTAAACTGGCAGCCAAGAGTCCGATGGCTCTAAAAACTGTTAAGAGATTGGTCAACCGTGGAATGGATAGCAGTCTAAATGCTGGCTTGGAGATGGAGATACTGGGCGCAACTGCTCACGGAAGTACCGAAGACATGGCGGAGGGGCTCAAGGCGTTTATTGAGAGGAGGCCGCCGGTATTCCCTGGGAAATAGAAGTGTGCCCGAGTTTTGTACCAGTATCCCGTATCAGCAGAAATCCTGCGAGCAACAGGATCGAAGCTTTCATCGAAGTGCTCGACTAGAGTTAGTTTAGGGAAAGATATCGTCATTTATGGCAACTTGAATGGAGGTAAATCAGGAATGTCAACCCAAGTGAAATACAAGACCAAGCCTCTGGACTGCTGGCAATGGGCCAAGGAGCTCAGGATGGAGGCCTACAATGACCTAGCCACAGGCCACGAGAGGGGAAAACTCCTGGTACTCGGCTGTGCCGCAACCCCTTACGGCATCCTGGCAGGGCTCGGCGACTTCGTTTTCCTCGCTGGAGAGCCTTACGGGGCCAGTGTGGCAGCCGACCCGCCTGCCTCCATCCCAGCTATGGAGGCTTATGAGGCCAAGGGCTATGCTCGCGATATGTGCGGTTATATGCGCAATTTCCTGGGCACGATGTTCCTCAATAAATATTATTTCACTGGAGGCTCGTTTCCCAAATTCGACTTCGCTTGGAGCATTCGACATTGTCCGGCAGGTCACCCCAAGTGGCACCAGATAGTTTCTGAGTATCAGGGAATCCCTATGAACTACATCGATGATGAAATAATGCTAGCTACAGATGGAGACCTCCAGCCCAGAATAGACTACATAGCAGGCCAGTATTTGGATAGCATTGAATGGATGGAAAAGGTTACCAAGAGAACCTTCGACGATGAAAAGGCAATTGAGGCCATGCGCACTTACTTTTACAACGAAGCTCTTTGGGGAGAGATCAACCTCCTCAACCGAGCTATTCCCGCACCCATAGATATCAAGAGCATGTTCGCCCTGATGCCCATCTCCATGCTTAGAAGGCATGAGAAGGTCGGCACACAGTTCCTCGAGACGCTCAGGGATGAGTTGAAGGACCGCATCGCCAATCAGATCGCTGCTGTTCCCAATGAGAGATACAGGATGTGCATGCTCACGCCACCCCCCTGGAGCTTTCTCAAGATATTCCGTTATCTTGAGACCTTCGGTGTTGTCTTTGTTGGCACGTATGTGTACCTCATCAATTCCGGCGAGGTGAAGTTCCTCCTCGATGAAGGCAAGGTGGTCCCAGCCACAGTCCCAGAAAAGCGGCCGGGCTGGCCACCGATCAAGAACAGAGAGGATTTATGCCGAACCATTGCCCGGTGGCGGGCTGAGCACCCATTCCAGTCAACCTCGGACACGAAGAAGAAAGAATTTTTGATCATCTACAAACACTGGAATAGTAACGCATACCTGTTGCTTATAAACCGAGGCTGTGTGCCCATGACGACTAGCATGTATGACATTCAACGCCATATACAAAAAAATGGCATACCGGTGGCAATGTTCGAGGGTAACTTTGCTGATTGCAGAGATATCGATGAGACTGGAGTGCTCGACCGCGTGGAAACCTTCCTGGAAGGACAAGGGATCCACAAATTGTTAGATTGATGATACCAGGTAGCTATAAGGAACAAAGCGATGGCAGTGAGATGAGAGCGAGATGATTACTGCAGACATTGACACAGGAGCCCAAACATCTAAAGTGGTCATCACCATCGACATCAAGATCGGTTGCATTTGTACTGTCGGATCATCTAAAGCTTATGGAGGAGACAGCGGTGCCCTGTACCCGCAATCCGCTATGGCGGGATCGGATTCCTGCTCGAGGTACCGCACTTTCCGGGAATGCCTTCCGCCCATCGGTAGTGAACATCGGGTCCTGCGCGGCAGAAAGCTATGAATCCTGTCAGGTTCGGAAGAAAGCAGCGGTAAATAGTATTTTCTGGGTGCCGCAGGTTCACCCGGTGGGAGCCGATAGACCGACTAACACAAGAATGTCTCGCTCCCCTTTGGTCAGGATTGCGCTCTTCCTTCTCATGCAGTACCCTTCGATGAATTACTTGCACAATCTGTTCAACTACACCTCGATTTGATTTCAGTGCCCACATCGTAAACGACCACAGCGTTTCTGTCAATTTGCCTTCTGCGATTTTAGCCTCCAGTCACAGAAGGCTACAACCTGAACAAGGCATGTTGTGCTCTGTTGTACAAAGAGACAAGGTCCGATGCTGCAATCCTTAATCTATCGACCAGAAAGGTAGCCGTTTTGGAGTACTATTAGATTCGCATATCACACCAAGCTCGCTGTCATATCACACCCACATCACATAAATTGCAGAAAAAGCCCCTGTTTGTTATAATGCCGTTGGTCGAGAGTCCGAGTGATGACAACTTAACTTGGTGGAAGGGCTGGGGAAGCCGCGACAACTTAACTCGTCAAAAATCGAAGAGATCCTGCTCCGAAATCCCCTCACGGTGAAGCTGGAGCGGGAGACGGGACTCGAACCCGCGACAACCTGCTTGGAAGTTAAGGATTCTGCTTACCTTACTTATTTACACCTTGATTTTCTTCAAGACCCTTTTCTGGGTGGGGGTAGGCATTAAAGAAGTTTTTGGCAGTAACTGTCCTGAGGTAATAACACTGCCATTCTTAAGGCAATTAGATTACCAATTAGGTAATAATATTACTTAATGGCAGGGGTGGCAGGATTCGAACCCACGACCAACGGTTTTGGAGACCGCCGCTCTACCTGACTGAGCTACACCCCTCTGCTCGCTGCCCTTTTTCTTCTGGTACACCAGAGGCGAAAGTTCCCGAACATTTCTTTGAGAAGAAGCAACTGATTCCAGCGTTACAGCCGTTACTTGTCTCTTACTCAAAGCTACAGTAATTCTATAATGCCTAGCAGTATTCGTCAAGCAGCAGGGGCGACTCCTGGTGCTGTTGTGTTGCGGTGTATTAGGCTAAGCACACTCCACCTCGAAGCTATTTATATGCTTATCGGGGTTGTGTATTATATAGTGCGATTGCCCTAAAATATGCTCGCCTTCCATTACCGTTACCAACACTGAAATATCAGCCCCAGCAGGGAGAATATCACCAGTGGGATATAGCCCAGCATGACAGTCGGCATATCCTTCGCCTTTCGATACGAGAAGAAAATCATACGTAGAGTTGTTTGCAAGTATAGCAACACTTTGAAATCCATCAGGTTCGCTATCAAGGAATTGCTCAAATAGCACACGATTATTGTATTTGAACTGCGCTCGTACTTTAGCTTGCTGAACATCACGCCTTTTGGCAATCATATTGGTGATGCCCTGGAGAGGTTCACTGGTTATCCTAACAAGCCAAACGGACTGGCTAGGCGTGAGGCCTTTACCACGCACAGCCTCAAACCGCAACATAGGGGGGGACAACTTCTTGCTTGCAACAATCTTAATCATCCAGACAACTCCACTGGCGATTGCGAGGGGTGGAACAATCGAAGCAACTGTAAGCCAATTTCTTCCCAGCCAAGACATGCTTGTATTCTACCATATCGCAGCCCTTTGCCTTTTGCTCTCATTATCTGACCATCCTAACCAAATCAGTCCATGTCGTGATAGGTGAATCTGTCCCAGCGACTTCGGCAGGCGTACGCCCACCAAGGCTTATATGTGGTCTGAAGAAGTTATAGTGACAGACAAAGCCACCAAGAATTATCTTTGCCGCAGGCACTGTCTTGAATCCCCACAATACTTTCGTGCGCTCCTTTATCGTTCCCTGAAATCTCTCGATGATGTTAGTGCTATCGCTGTCGGCAAAAGGTGAACTTTGAATGTGCACGGTCTCTGAGCCGAAAACTAATTCAATCCCATCTATATACGCTCTGAGCTTATCGGTGATTACCTTTTTCGGCGGTCTCTCAGCTTGCTCCAGTGCAAGCTCCATAAGTATTCTGGCCTGCTGAGTACCGCGCCTCGGAGATAGATAGCTGGCTAGTAAGAACCGAGTGTCACGGTCAATTACATCCCATATCCAGTAAAGTTCATAATCGAACTTGATAGCCGTTTCATCGGCAAGCCAAACGTTGCTTAACCTTTGAGGTTTGAACGTGCTTAACAGTTCAACCGCTTCTACTGAATACTTTAACAGCCACGCATAGATTGAACTACGGCTGACAGGATTGCCATATACCTGGGCTAAATGATTGGCTATGTCGGTCAGCGATGAGCCTGTATAGTATAGGTTCAGGCTAGCCCCTATTTGCTCAACTGGCGTCCTCATGCCATAAGGGGCGTCCTTTTCGTTGAACTTCCGCCCGCAATCAATGCAGATGTATTCTTGGACACCGTCTCTCACCCCATACTTGTTGATGTTCTTAGAGCCGCACCACTTACACGTTATCACTTGCGGCTCGGTGAAGTGATGCTCGGCATAATACCCGCTACACTTGTTTAGACACTCTCGAAGGTCATTGTCTGGCATATCACTCTCCTTTTGCTAAAGCTAATCAAGGACAAGAATCTACCTTATAGAAAACCTAGTGCTATTTAGGTAACCGTCTGCATATAGGACACTCGGTTAACCTTCTAAATTGATACTCTTTTGTACCCCAGTTTGTGCCAGCAATCGGCCAGTTCTTGTCGATGTTCTGAATTATATTTGTGAGTTGGGATTTTAAATCGAAAACTGATTTAACTAATCCGCTAACTGAATTTATCAGATTAGTAGCCTCTTTTTCATACTCAATATCAAGGGCTACCAAGGTGATAACTTCTTTGCATTTCTTCTTGTCTGCTTCACTTCCCACATAAGCAATAGTCTCATTAGGCCAATCAAATACGTGTAGGTTTGAAGGGCTGTGTATCGGGTTATCAATATGCGTGGAATCAGCCTCAATGCGTGTGAAGTCAATTAGGGGGCAAGCCTTATGAATCAAGCGGTCTCGCCACCAAATAAATAGGGGGTGGAATATGGCCTCATAGATGCATGGTAATTGAGAAACATCATTATCAGGCCTTACCTCTAATCCTTGTGACTCAAAGAATTGTTTAATTTTCATTTGGAAATTCGTATATTTCTCATTATGCGTTTTGATGTCTGCGCAGTAACCATCCCATTTTGTGGCTTGCTCTGGGAAGTGCGCTACAAATTCATTAGGGAATTTATGCAGGATATTCTCTGCAATTTGCCCGTAATTCTCTTTAAGATTTAAGTTTGGGATAACACCGTAGCTTTGTAGCATGTCTTTGAAATGAGGCTTTAGAACTGTTAAATCCTTATCTCTTCTTTCGCTTTTAATAAGAGTAATTGACAACAATAAACCACATACAAAGAATATGAAGCTGAAAATTTCTAACCCAGTAAAGACGTGGGTGGAGATTTTATCAACTTGGAAATACAATTGGAATCCTAGTTCAAAGAAACCCAACGCAAATGCGAACAGAACTGCAATCAAGGTTTTCATATGATACCTAATAAATCTTATTATCCCCTTTATTGAAGGCTTGCCACCTATTCTACCACTTAGTTTAGCCGCCCAGAAGCGAACTTTATTTAGCATCGTCCGCCTCCTGTAATGCAAAGGGTGTATTGCGCCTTTGGTTGGAAAGGCGCAATACACCGCAACACAACAGCACCCGACTCCTCCTGAGCTTGACAAATCATAATTCGCTGTTATACTTCGAATAGAAACCTGTTCAAAGTTTGCTATTCCCCGACCTGTTCTATTACACAGGCATTCCCCAGGCCATGGATGATCAGACTCTCTTCAGGTCCAAAGAATAAATAAGGAGGTCATCCATGAGCTATGCGGACAAAACTCTAACTTGCTCGGATTGCAACACTGGCTTCACCTTTAGCGCGTCTGAGCAGGAGTTCTTCGCTTCCAAGAGCTTCACCCATGATCCTGGGCGTTGTCCTGACTGCCGGGCAGCCAGAAAAGTACAGCGCGGCGGTAATGGGTATGGCAACAACGGAGGCTACCGACAGCAGAGAGAAATGCACCCTGCTGTTTGTGCCACTTGCGGCACCAACACCCAGGTACCGTTCGAGCCCCGAGAGGGGCGCCCGGTGTACTGCTCTGACTGCTACTCAAAAACGAAGCGGTAGAGACAAGGGAAGCGGTTAGCTTCCGCTCTATCAAATCGGTTTGGGTTGGGGAATATAACGGGCAGCTGGGAATGGTGCCCGGTTCCTCTTTTGTGACGCATCGTGTTGTTTGCATCACACCATGTCCTTCGCTTTTACCACTCATAAGCGCTTCCCCTAGAAGTGCCCCTAAGCTGATTTGACCAGGACCTCGTATAGCCACAACATTGTGGCTGACAATTTTGAAGAGCCCATCGAGGCATGGTGCCTTCGGTGAAGGGAGCGGTAAAGGCAGATAATAGGTCGAGGTTGTCGGCAGGATTTTCCCCATTCTGCCTGAGGGAGGTTTGAGATGGAGAATGAGCGGGTACAGTTCAATGACGATGGCAAGGAGTGTATTCATCACTGGTTAATCAATGCGAGTAATTTTGGTGTCTGCAAGAAGTGCGGAACGAGCAAACAGTTTTGCAATTCGTGGGGCGCCATCCAAAAATCCTGGTATGGCAGACCCGGCGGTGTGCACCATGATGTTGCAGGCACTAAGAGTTGATCGACTCCGTTGTGTAAATTGGGAATAGAACTTTTTACTTTCCAACTGTCTGGCTGCAAGGAGGGATAATGACACAAGCAAAAAGCGGTGATACTGTAAGGATTAACTACACTGGCCGATTAGATGATGGCACAGTATTTAAAACCTCGTGCGGGTATAAACCGCTAAAATTCAGGATCGGGAAGTCCAGTCTGATACCGGCCTTTCAGGAAACAGTGGTCGGGATGAAACCAGGCAACTCGAGAACCGTCAAGATCGCGGCCTGTGAAGCATACGGCCCACGCCGTGAACAAATGGTGGCGGCAGTTGATCGGAATAAGTTCCCCGAGAACATCAAGCCATCCGTCGGACTGGAACTCGATATCTGTCAACTGAATGGCAAGGTATCCCTGGTAAAGGTGACCGATGTCTCGGAATGTAGCGTGACGCTGGACGCAAATCATCCCCTGGCGGGGAAAGACCTGACATTCGATATCGAACTCGTTGAGATCGTCTAACCGGACGGGTTCACTGCGTCCGAGGCCCGCTGGAAATAGGCAAAACGGTGCCGAATACACTTTACTGCCTTGGGTTACATAGGGCGGAGCAAATCAGATATTTTATGAGGTGGGTGAGGCCGAACTTGCTCTCCTGCTCTCCTGGAGGTAAAATTGATGGTAAGCATAACTAGAGTCAAAGAAATAGGGAGCAGGAAGGATATGGGAATAAAGCACAGGGCTGTCGTCTGGTTCGATGAAGTTGCCAAAAATGATTTGCGCCTCGTCGGTGGTAAGGGGGCAAATCTGGGTGAAATGACCAAAGCCAATATCCCCGTGCCCCCGGGCTTCATTATAACCACCGATGCCTATTTTACCTTCCTGCAAAGAACTGGAATCGAGAGGAAAATCTACGATCTGCTGGGGCCACTGGATGTTGATAATATCAAACAGCTCCAGGAAGTCTCTGCCGAAATAAA
>Ga0209777_10003889_pt1 | contig 18043 bp, 21 predicted proteins | sample FrelakmetHBP12HB_FD_187147 | JGI IMG/M metagenome (GOLD analysis project Ga0209777, IMG submission 187147) | Freshwater lake sediment microbial communities from the University of Notre Dame, USA, for methane emissions studies -HBP12 HB (SPAdes)... | ecosystem: Environmental > Aquatic >...
ACCGCCTTCGGGCTGCCCGGCATGTTGATGATAAGGCACTGCCGGCGCTGACCGGCCACTGCCCGACTCAACATCGCCATGGGTGTTTTCTCCAGCGATTTTGCCCTCATGGCTTCGGCGATACCGGGTACGCTTCTATCTATTATTGATAGCGTTGCCTCTGGTGTCACGTCCCGCTGGCTTAAGCCCGTCCCGCCTGTCGTCAGTATTACGTCCATCTTCCCGCTATCGGCCCAGTCCGCCAGTTTCTCGGCGATGATATCCGTCTCGTCCGGCACAATCTCGTATTTTACTACGTTGCCCTTCATCCGGGCTGCGCCGTCCCGCATGACCTCGCCGCTTTTGTCCTGCCGCTGCCCCTTCGACCCCTTATCGCTGATAGTGAGAATCCCGATGTTTATCATGATCCCTTTCACAAAACAGATTATATTCTACCATATCTAAGTCTTACGGCGAAAGTATCGCGGTAGAAGCCATTTAGAAACCGCGCATGGTGAGCCTGTCGAACCATAGCGGTTGCCCTTCGACAAGCTCAGGGCGAGCGGGATAAAATGCCTTCCATTTGTTAACACTCCACAATATCATTGATGATATAATAAATCACGGAATGAAAAAGGAGTATCACCCATGCCCGCAGACATTATTTCCGCTATCCGCCAGGAACTGACCATCCAGGCAGACGAAAAAACTAAATCCAATTCTCGCCGTTTCTTTAAAGAAAATGTTGCCTTTTACGGCGTCAGCACCGCTTTAGTGAATAGAATCGCCGCCCACTATTTCCAGGATGCGAAATTCCTCGGAAAAAAAGGAGTATTCGCACTCTGTGAAACGCTGCTGAAGTCGGACTTCAGCGAGGAAGCCTTCATCGCCTGTGATTGGTCCTACCGCTTCCATAGCCAGTATGAGCCCGCTGACTTTTTTACTTTCGAGGGCTGGCTGAAAAATTACATTAATAACTGGGCTAAGTGTGATACGCTCTGCAACCACACTATCGGCTCCATCGTCGAGCAGTACCCGCAGCACCTCGAAAATCTAAAACAATGGGCCAGGTCGGATAACCGCTGGCTTAAAAGAGCCGCCGCCGTGACGCTAATCATACCGGCGAAACGGGGCAAATTTCTGGAAGATATCTTCGAGATATCGGATATTTTACTAACCGACCCGGACGACCTGGTACAAAAAGGCTACGGCTGGCTGTTGAAAGACGCCGCCATCCTGCATCAAGCCGAAATCTTCGACTACGTCATGAAAAATAAAAATATTATGCCCCGCACCGCCCTGAGATATGCCATCGAAAGGATGCCCGCTGACCTTAAGCGCCTGGCGATGGCGCGTTAACCGTTCCGCTCACCCTGAGCCTGTCTGAGGGCTCTCCCTTTTTTCCCCACATCTTTTTTTTAACACCAGTTTACCTTCGGTATTTCCTCTCAATTTAAGACTGTTTTGAGCCGCCTGCCGGAATCTATTTTGCCAGTTGGCGTCACAAACTCGTCACAATAGTAAAATATTTAGGGCAAAATACTTGACAAAGGCACATGGTTGTGTTATAAAATGGGAAATCGTGGTGAATTATGGTGACTTAGGGAGTTAAGTAGGGACAAAATGTTTTACGGCGAATTCGATTACAAAATTGATGAAAAAGGCAGACTCCCCCTCCCGCCGAAATTCCGTGCCGCCCTTAAAGATGGCGTTGTCCTCACCCCTGGAGCGGAAAATTGTATCACTGCTTACACCGTAACGGAATGGCGGAAGCTTTCCGCCACCCTCACCAACAGCCCTCTTTCACGCAGCAAGATGAGGAAACTCAGTCGCGCGCTCTTTGCCACGGCTTTCAGCACCAAAATTGACGCCCAGGGCCGCATTGCTATACCCGCACCGCTCCGCGAACACGCCCAGATTGCCGATGATATCATCGTTGCTGGCGCTAACACTTATCTGGAAATCTGGGACAAAGCGCTCTGGAATGAAGAAAAGGCGTCAAGCCAGGAACAGGCCTGGCAGATTATTGAAAGCCTGGAGAACAACAGCTGATGGTAAATAACAGGTCAGCCTCCAGTCACACTCCCGTCCTGCTTGCAGAAGCTCTAAGGGCACTGGCCGTCCAACCGGGCGGTCGTTATGTTGATTGCACCCTCGGCAGTGGCGGACATGCCCTGGCAATTCTGGAACACAGCTCCCCCGGCGGTCAGCTGCTGGGTATTGATGCCGACCCTTTTGCTTTGGAAATCGCTAAAGGGCGACTCCAACAATATAAGGAGTCTACCCTGCTTGTTAATGATAACTTCGTAAATTTGCAGTCCATCTGCATTAAGTACGACTTTTTTCCGGTACACGGAATACTCCTAGACCTCGGACTGTCTTCGCTGCAGCTGAACGGCGGCGACCGGGGCTTTAGCTTTCAATACGATGCTCCCCTTGATATGCGTTTTGATCCGAACCAGAAAATCAGCGCCGCCGATGTTGTCAATTCAACTCCGGAGGCGAGGCTCGCTCAGATTATCCGAACCTACGGCGAAGAAGGCCACTACAATCGCATCACCCGGGAAATTATCAAGGAACGCCCTATTAAGACGACACGCCAGCTGGCGGAGCTGATAGAGAAATCTATCGGTCGCCATGGCAGGATTCATCCGGCTACCAAGACCTTCCAGGCGCTCCGTATTGCTGTCAATCACGAGCTTGAATACCTTGAATCGGCTTTACGGCAGGCCGTCGATCTCCTCGGTTATGAGGGAAGACTGGTGGTCATCAGCTATCACTCGCTGGAAGACCGGATAGTCAAGCAGTTTATGCAGAAAGAAGCCAAAGGCTGTATCTGCCCGCCCGGCACTCCCATCTGTGTGTGCGGTCATACCCCTCGGATAAGACTGATTAATAAGAAAGTAATCACTCCGGCGGAAGCCGAAATACACACTAACCCCCGCAGCCGCAGCGCCAAATTAAGAGCGGCCGAGCGCCTGACTACCCAGGATGACAGCTATGTAACCGATGATGACCATGCCCTGTTAACTATTGCCAAGTCCCGGGGCTGGCGCCGGCCTGTTTTGTTAGAAAAAATCAGAATGGCCTTTTTGGCCGCTTAAATATTAGATGATTAAAGGAGGGTTTGATTATGTAATGATCGGTAACATAAGGCCGATTCGAAATCCAGTTTCTAAGGAGGGCAGATGAAAAAACGGAATGTTATAGCTTCAATTGATGTTGGCACCACCAAGATATGCACCATCCTCGCGGATGTCTCTGACGGCGCACCCCGCGTCGTCGGTGTAGGTATTACACCTTCCAAAGGACTGCATAAAGGTCTGGTAGTCAACATAAATGAAGCCAGAGAGTCCATTCGTGACTCGGTGAGAAAAGCAGAACAGACCAGTAACTACAAAGTGGAATCAGCCTATATCGGCGTTACCGGTCGGCATGTCACCTCGAATAATAACCACGGTGTAGTAGCAATCACACGCAATGACCGCGTTGTTCGCCCGGACGATCTCAAGCGCGTCCTTACTTCAGCTCAGAGCATCAAGACCGCGGCTGACAGACGATTGCTTCACGTTATTCCCCGCAGCTATGCCGTAGATGGCCAGGCAGGCGTCAAGAATCCCGTAGGTATGCACGGCTTCCGTCTCGATGTCGAGACCCACGTTATTACTGCTGCCGTCACCTCAATCCAGAACCTTGTTAAATGCATCCGGAGCCTCGGGATAGATATTGAAGACCTCGTCCTGGAACCTCTGGCCAGCAGTGAAGCGGTTCTCTCTGAAGACGAGAGACAGGTTGGCGTGTTGATGGCTGATATCGGTGGTGGCACTACGGATGTAGCCATCTTTAAAGAAGGCAGCATCTACCACACGTCGATTCTGCCGGTCGCCGGCTACCAGCTAACTCGTGATGTAGCTATCGGTCTGGGTTTGCCATTTGAAATCGCCGAGGAAATGAAGAAAAAGTACGGCAGTGTCCTGCCCGTAATTGAGAGCAAGGGAGATACTGCCCCGGCTATCTCTAAAGACGGACACGGTGTCTCATATCAGGATTTATGCGATATCATCAGAGCCAGGGTCGAAGAAATTTTGAAACTTATCGTTCTGGAAATGCCTAATTCTAATTATGAAGAACTGGTGCCGGCCGGACTGGTGCTTACCGGCGGCAGCTCCAACCTTACTGGTCTATCTTCGCTGGGACATGAAATCCTCAATATGCCGGTAAGAATAGGCGTCCCCAGTAATATGTACGGCATTGGTGATATGCTTCAGGACCCGGCTTACGCCACCAGTGTCGGCCTGCTGCTGTGGGGCAGCAAATATCAAGGCAAGAAACAATGGAAAGCGGGCGGATTCGGTAGTGCCCTGTTAAGTCTAGCGTCTCAGCTGAAAAAATTATTCAGCTAAAAAATATTGTGAATATAAATCTTCACCTAAATTAAAGGAGGAGGAGATGGCAAGAACAAGTTTTGTTGCTAATCCGGCAAGAATCAAAGTAATTGGTCTCGGCGGTGGCGGCAGCAATGCCGTTACTCGTATGGTAAGGGAAAATATCCAGGGCGTCGAGTTCATCGCCATGAACACCGATGCTCAGGCGCTGGCCGTCTGTGAAGCCCCGGTTTGCGTTCAGCTCGGGCCAAAGCTGACCAGGGGTCTGGGCGCCGGCGGCGACCATCATGTGGGCGCCAAAGCCGCGGAGGAAAACCGCGATGAGCTCCGGGAAATCGTTGGTGGGGCTGATATGGTGTTCCTTACCGCCGGCATGGGCGGCGGCACTGGCACCGGCGCGATTCCGGTGGTGGCGGAGGTATCCAAGTCGAGCGGCGCGCTGACCATCGCCGTTGTCACCAAGCCCTTCGCTTTTGAGGGCTCTCACCGCATGGAGACGGCGGAAGAAGGTATCGAAAACCTTATGGATAAGGTTGATACCCTAATCATCATTCCTAACGACCGCTTGCTGACGCTTTGCGATCACAAGACCGGCGTGGACAGCGCTTTCAAACTGGCGGATGATGTTTTGAGGCACGGCGTTCAGGCTATTGCCGAGGTTATTACCACCCCGGGCATGATTAACCTGGACTTCGCCGATGTCAAAGCTATCATGAAAGACGCCGGACCGGCCTGGATGTCCATCGGCAAGGGCACCGGTCAGAACCGCGCTATCGACGCCGCTAAGGAAGCTCTGGCCAGCCCGCTTCTCGAGGTATCCATCCAGGGCTCCAAAGGTGTCCTTTTCAACGTCGTCGGCGGCAGCACGCTGACCCTGTTCGAGGTCAATCAAGCTGCTGATGTCATTAAAGGCGCCGTTGACCCGGATGCTAACATCATCTTCGGTGTGGCTAATGACCCCTCGATGGAGCAGGAAGTCAGGATTACCCTTATCGCCACCGGTTTCCAGTCCAAGATGGGTATGGGCAAAGAAAACAAGGAAGACGAAGAGCTTACTAAGATTCTCAAGAATATGAAAACAGAAGAAGAGCTCGATATGCCTTCCTTCCTGCGCCGGCCCCTGTTCAGTCACAGGAAGACACAGGAACCCCAGACCAACCAGTATTCAAATGAACCGGTAAGACAGCGTCATTTCCAATAAACATCTAACCATAAATCGATGTTGAAGGAAAGTTAAAAAGGTTATCGAGTACAGAGATGCTCGTAACAAAAAAGGTTTAAGAGGAATACTTCTCTTTCTCAAAAGGCTGCGGCTGTTTCTCACCCGCAGCCTTCCTTTTTCTCCTGCTATTTCTTCCGTCATTCCCGCGAAAGCGGGAATCCAGCACTCTTATAAGTCGCCTCTCTCCACTGCGGGAGAGGATTAAGGTGAGGGGAAATCTTATTATCATTGCGAGTACAGCGCAGCAATCCATTCTCTCCTCTCCTTCTCCCCTCCCCCACGAGTAACACCTGATAACTTAGGTAAGTATCCCTTGACTGTATAAGTTATTTGTGGTATAGTGAGTGTAATAGTGCATGAAAGGGATAAAATAATGGAAATACAATATATGGTTTTCTGCGAAAATATTGATTGTAAGCAATTACCGCCTACATTTCATAAACCAATTTCTAATGCTACTGTTATTGGGATTGAGACTTTTGAGGAAATGAATTTTCCTTTATTTATCACATTTATCAACGGTACTAATGGAAAACACACGTTGAGTATTAAGGTCATTACTCCAACACGTACTATCAGTGTACCTGATTACGTCTTTAGTTGGCGTGGCGGAGTAACTCAAGGGGAAATTCTGAATGTGAACTTCCAACCCGACATTGGCGGTATGTATGAATTCAAAGCCACTATTGATAATGAGTTTTCCCATTCTGTTAAAATTCCTTTTATTGCACAATCTAGATAAAACACTATTATATAATGAGGTAAATAAAATGCCACCTAATAAAAGAAATAACCCAACCAGAGCGAGAACTTCGGAATCGGAATATTCTCTTATAGAATTTATGAGAGAGTATCCCGATGATAAAACATGTCTTGATTGGCTGTGGAAGAATCGTTATTCTCAAGATGGTGTTCATGCGTATTGCCCCAAGTGCCAACAGGAACGCTCATTTAAGCGATATGAGACAACTCAACAGAGGCAATCGTGGACTTGCCAAGCGTGCGGTAATCATATTCACCCTACTGCCGGAACTATCTTCCACAAGTCCTCAACATCATTACATCTATGGTTTTATGCTATGTACCTTATGACTAGCACTCGTTGCGGTATCTCCGCTAAACAACTTGAGAGAGAACTTGGAGTTACATACAAGACCGCTTGGAGAATAGCTAAAGAAATTCGGCAAGTCTTAATGATACAGACCGATGAACCTTTAAGAACTAATCCGGTTGAACTTGACGAGACTTACATGGGCGGAAAAGCTATAAACATGCACGCTTCAAAACGTGCCAAATTAACAGGGCGTGGTACTGCCGATAAAATCCCCGTGTTTGGTGCTGTAGAGCGTCAGGGAAAGGTTATAGCAGTTACCGTGCCTAACGTGGATAAGGTCACTCTATTACCTCATGTTCATAAACACGTTATACCTACTTCTACCGTTTACACTGATGAAATGGGTGCTTATAAAGATTTGAGGGATGATGGATATAACCATCAGGTTATCAACCATTCAGAGCATGTATACGTAAGCGGGGATGTCCACACTAACACTATTGAGGGATTCTGGTCACTGGTTAAAAGAGGGATTGATGGAGTGTATCACGCTGTATCTGCCACACACTTACAAGGATATCTAAACGAGTATGCGTGGAGATACAATCATCGTGATGGTGGTAGAATGATGTTTGAGGTTCTACTTCTTCGTACTATTAGGCGGTGATTTCTTGGCAGTTTTCTCTAAGTTCTTGATGAATTCGCCTTTTGTGGGTACGGGAATCTCGTACCCCTTTGGTGTTTTCTGTGTCTTTTTTACCATCTATATCCCCCTGAGGATAGTATAACATATGACTTTAGGGATTGCTGACCTCGCCGGAATCAGAGCCAAGCTCAGACGGGCCAAAGAGCACCATAGCACTCTCATATCGGAATGGAACATCTGGTGCAAACTGCAAGCCAATCTCCGTATTTGTTATATAAGGCGTGATAACTCTTGGTACGTTGTAATGGTCCAACCTTTCCCACAACCCGATATTAGGTTCGCTATTATTGCTGGAGACATCATCCATAATCTCCGGTGCGCCCTCGACCATCTCGTGTGGCAACTTGTCCTTCGAGACGGTCATAAACCAAATAGGCGGAACGAGTTTCCTATTTATGAAAGCGAAGAACGATTTTTTAATGAAGTCAAGTTCCGAAAGTCTAAAGAAAAGTTCGGTGTTCTTTATGGGATAATAGTCAATGGGGACGCGTGGACAATCATCGAGAACTCGCAACCGTACAAATGCGTTCCTGTTAGTAGTAGTATTCTCGCGGCTCTTGGGCGTCTTTCCAACATGGATAAGCACAGAACCTTGTATTCTCCTAGAATGTTCGTCAGCCATAATGCTATTAGTCAATCTATTGGTTGGAGTCCCGAAGCTATCTTGCTTGAACAACGCATCGGCACAGGAGTCCTTTCGTTGGAACAGGAAACAGAGATTATCCGATTCCGGTTCGCCGACCAACCTAACCCTAAGGTGCACGTGAAGGCTAAATTTCCCATTGACCCAACCTTTGGCGAGGGCGAAATTAAGGGCGGACGCCAAGTTGGCATATATTTTTTCAGTGTTATTATCGATTATGTTACCGAGATAGTTGACAAAGTTGGCGGACTCCCACGAGTTATTGGTGTTTAATTCTAACATTTCCCCCTCTTATACACAGATGGTATACTTACCATAACTTATTTATCGCTGCAGCTTATATAAGTTGACAAATACTTCGCTCTCTCGTTATTCTTAATCTAATATTTCCCCTTTAAAAAGCGTCAAGAAACATCTTCCAGAATTATGCGAGTTATTACCGGCAAAGCCAAAGGACACCACCTCAAATTCCCCACGGGAACGAAAACCCGTCCGGTGACTGACCTCGTGCGCGGGGCAATCTTTTCGGTCCTGGAAAACTCTGTCGAAGACTGGTCCCAGGTGCTTGACCTGTTCGCCGGCAGCGGCGCGCTGGGCATTGAAGCGCTCAGCCGCGGGGCGGACTGGGTGGACTTTGTTGAAAGCGAACCCAAGTGTTGTGATATAATTAAGGAAAATCTGGAAAAGACGAGGTTATCGGCTCAGGCTCACGTCTATTGCTGCAACGCCTTTAAAGCGCTTTCTTTTCTTGATAAGGAGTATAACATCATATTGATGGACCCGCCCTACGAAAATGCATCTACCGGTGATTTCATCACGCAGTTGGCAGATTCCAGGCTGGTCGGCGCTAATACCACGGTCATGGTGACCCATTCCTCGCGCCTCCCGCTTCATCAGACTTATGGGGCGCTAAAACTCATTAAAGAACACCGTCATGGTGATAGCTGCATTGCATTTTTTCAGAAGGAGGCAAAGCCATGATTACCGCTCTCTATCCCGGCAGCTTTGACCCGATAACCAACGGCCACATCGATGTTGCCACCAGGGCTTCCAAACTCTTTGATAGAGTCATTATCGGTGTTTTTGCCACCCCATCTAAAAACCTCATGTTCTCTTTAGATGAAAGGGTAGCCCTTGCCCAAAAAGCCACGGCCCACCTGCCTAAAGTTGAGGTGATACCCTATAGCAATATTACCGTAGAATTCGCCCGGGATGTTCACGCCCAGGTGCTGGTGCGCGGGCTAAGAATGATTGGCGATTTCGAATGGGAATTTGAAATGGCGATGATGAACCAGTTGCTTTCTCCCGGCCTGGAAACCGTTTGCTTCATGGCCAGCCAAGAATACCAGTTCCTTTCCGCCAGCCTGATTAAAGAAGTTGCTAACCTGGGAGGCCCTATCGTCTCCCTCGTTCCTCCCAATGTGATTAAGGCTCTGAAAAAGAAAGGGCTCGGCAAAAGGTAGTATTTACGGGAAGACTTCCCGTTAAACCGTATATTTTCAAGGATATTGAGGAGGGAAATTTCATGGCTTACAAGATTACGGATGAGTGCATTAGCTGTGGAGCCTGCGAACCTGAATGCCCTGTACAGGCTATCAGCGAGGGTGAGACTTCCTATGTCATCGACCCCTCTAAATGTGTCGAGTGCAAGGGACATTTTGATTCACCCAAGTGCGCGGAAATCTGTCCGGTTGATGCCCCCAAACCTGACCCTGCACATCCCAGGAAGAAGTAATAAAACATCCGGTTGCCTGATACGATAGCGGGTTTCGGCTTCCCATGTTCGCTGCCGCCATTCCCGCTATTTTCCGGTCACTCTCTAACCTCATCTATCTACACAGGTGAGGTTGTGAGGCATTTCTCTCTTTATTTAGTTTTACAAGGCACTACTGTTGGTTTAGTGTCTCCGTTTATTGGAAGTAGTCTTTTACCGATTTAAAGTCACCGGGCAATAGCCCCAGTACTACCCAAAATTTATTGATCAAGAATCGCGATACAGCCGAACCGGTTACTGCGTCACTGCTGCCCTGGAATTTGACCCACATAGCCACCAGCGCCCCGCAAAAAAGAGCTCCCAATACCAGACCCAGTATGCCGCCTCCCAGGCGGTTAATCCAACCCAGCAGCACAGTCTCCGCAATCTTCTTGATCACGACTGCCAGTATCGCCGCGATAATCATCACTACTATCAGGATTACCACAAACGCCACTATTTTAGCGGTGCCGCTATCCGAGATGAAAGTTAGCTTGCTGCCCAGGGAGTCTGAGAAACGCCCTGCCAGGACCACGCCGATAATCCCGCCGACCAGGGTAAACAGCACCTTGATAATACCTGCTTTGATACCCATGACCGTGGAAATCGCTATAATTATCAGAAGAACGATATCGAGCCAGTTCATATCTGCCTCCTTTTCCGATTTTCCGATATTCTACTATTCGAAATACCCGTCATTCAATATACCGTTACGATTTCGGCAGGTCTCCCAGCTCTTTAGCGCGCTGACAGGCCGCCTGTACCGCTTTACTCACGATGCCGGCAAGGTCGCTTTCCTCGAATACCCTGACGGCGCGTTCCGTGGTGCCGCCCTTGGAGGTAACCTCACGGCGGAGTTCTGCCGGCGTCTTATCTGATTTTATCATCAGGTGGGCGGCGCCCAGCATCGTCTGTAGTACCAGCGCCTGCGCGTCTTTCCGGTCAAGCCCCAGACCAACCGCCGCATCGATGAGCGACTCGGAGAACAGGTAGAGATAGGCCGGGCCGCTGCCGCTGACCGCCGTGACCATATCGAGGTACTTTTCATCGTTAAAATAAATTTCTTTACCCATCGCGGAAAGCACCAGCCGCACCCAGGCTTTTTGTTCTGCGTTTACCTCGGCGGTGGCCGTCCAGCCGCTGATGCCCAGCCCGACCTGCGCCGGCGTGTTGGGCATCGTCCGTACTACTCTGCAGTGCCCCAGCCCCTGGCTGATAGTGCTGATTTTTATCCCGGCGGCTATCGATAGCACGAGCTGGTCCGGCTTTAATGAACCTTTGAGGTCGGCCAGGACTTCATTGATATTCTGCGGTTTCACCGCCAGAACGACCATGTTCTTATCGCGGATGACTTCTTTATTGCTTTCCGTCACGGAAGCGCCGTATCGCTTTTCCAGATACTCCCGGCGCTGCCCGCTGATATCGCTGACACTGATATCGGCCGGAACGCACATTTTTTTCTCCAGCAAAGCCCTCATGATCGCCTCGCCCATGTTGCCCCCGCCGATAAACGCAATTTTCATACTTATTTGAACCTCACACGTTATAAGAGAGACTATCTGAAAATTCTTACCATGAGCTTCTCTCCCCTAGCGGGAGAGATTGAGTGAGGGGGAATACAGGGATTTCATCCTCACCTTACCTCTCCCCTCAAGGGAGAGGAATTGTTTTAGTCATTTTAGGATAGTTTAATACGCAAATAAACCTTTGTTTTATTTTACCACGATATTGACCAGCTTGCCGGGGACGTAAATAACCTTTACCACCTGCTTCCCCTCCACGAAGGGCTTGACCTTTTCCATGCCCATGGCGAGCTTTTTGGCTTCTTCTTCCGCAACGGATACCGGCGCGGTCAGCCTATCGCGTACTTTGCCATTCACCTGCACCACCAGGGTAAATTCATCGTTCGCTACGCGCGCTTCGTCCCATTGCGGCCAGCTGTGGTTATGTATACTGTATTTGTTACCGATTATCTGCCAGAGTTCCTCGGCCAGATGCGGCGCCGTGGGTGCCATGAGCAGCAGCAGCGACTTTAGTGAGGAGTTCCACGCTTCTTCGGTAACATTGCCGGTCTCTTTAACCTTGCCTAAATAATTGGTCAGCTCCATCAGCGCCGCTACCATGGTGTTCATGCGTAACTTATCGATGTCCTCGGTCACTTTTTTGATCGTCTGGTGTGTCAGGCGTACCAGTTCGCCATCGCCCTCCCTGCTATTACCGGCAGGCATGTATTCCTCTATCGCCAGGTTCCATACCCGGTTCAGCCACCGGCTGATGCCGCTGATGCCGCTATCGTCCCATTCTCCGCCCTGCTCCCAGGGGGCGATGAACATCATATAGGCGCGCACTGTGTCCACCCCCAGTTCGGCCACGTAACCATCGGGATTGACCACGTTGCCCCTGGACTTGCTCATCCTCTGGTGCTCGTGGATAATAATCCCCTGGTTGAAAAGCTTTAGAAACGGCTCGCCGAAATCAATAATCCCCATGTCCCTGATGGCTTTGGTGAAGAAACGCGTATAAAGGAGGTGCATCACGGCGTGCTCGGGACCGCCGGTATAAAAGTCTACCGGCAGCCAGTATTTTACTTTTTCTCTTTCGAAAGCGGCGTGCAGGTCGTGCGGGCTTGTATAACGCAGCAAATACCAGCAGGAACACAGGAAACCATCGATGGTATCTGTCTCGCGTTTGGCCGGTGATTTGCACTTCGGACAGGTAGTATTCACGAATTTCTCGTTATATTTCAGCGGTGATTCCCCCGTAGGTTTGAACTCGGCATCCTCCGGCAGTAAAACGGGCAGGTCTTTTTCCGGCACCGGGACGATACCGCATTTCTTGCAGTGTATCATCGGTATCGGTGCGCCCCAGTAGCGTTGCCGTGATATCAGCCAGTCTCGCAGCTTGTAGCTTGTCGTGCGTTTGCCCCACCCTTTCTCCTCCAGGTATTCGGAAATCTCCTCGATGCCATTTTCGCTGTTCAATCCGTTAAATTTCCCGGAATTCACCATTTCCCCCGGCTCGATATAAGCAGCCTCTATCTCGCCGCCGTCCCAGTCCGGTGGAGCGATGACCACAGGTATCGGTAAATCGTACTTTTTCGCGAAGGCGAAATCCCGTTCGTCATGGGCCGGCACTGCCATGACAGCACCGGTGCCGTAGCTTGACAGTACATAGTCGGCAATCCAGATAGGCACTTTGGTCCCGTTGAGGCGGTTGACGCAGTAAGCTCCGGTGAAAACGCCGTCTTTCTCCTTGTCCGTGGATAGACGCTCGATTTCACTCTGCCGGCGCGACTTTTTAATGTATTCTTCCACCGCGGCTTTTCTCTCCGGCGAGGTCAGCTTTGCCACCAGGTGGTGTTCCGGCGCCAGTACCATGAACGTAACCCCGAAGGCGGTATCGGGTCGGGTGGTGAATACCCGTATTTCTTTTTCTTTTATCCCCGGATGGTCCAGGCTGAAGGAAATTTCAGTTCCCTGGCTTTTGCCTATCCAGTTCCGCTGCATGATTTTTATGCGCTCCGGCCATTCAATGCCATCAAACTCCAGGAGCTCATCGGCATACCGGGTGATGCGTAAAAGCCACTGTTCCAAGTCGCGCTTAATCACCTCGGTATCGCAGCGCCAGCACTTTCCGTCGACCACCTGTTCGTTAGCGAGAACTACCTGGCACTGGGGGCACCAGTTCACCGGCGCGGTGCCGTGGTACGCCAAGCCCTTTTCGTATAGCTTGAGGAAAAACCACTGCGTCCATTTATAATATTCCGGCAGGCAGGTAATTACTTCCCTGCTCCAATCGAATATCGCGCCCATACTCTTTAGCTGCTGACGCATGTTATCGATATTCTGCATCGTCCACTTAAAGGGATGGATGCCGCGGCTGATGGCGGCGTTTTCTGCCGGCAGCCCGAAGGCGTCAAAACCCATCGGGAAGAGCACGTTATAACCGCGCATCCGCTTGTACCGGGCATGAACATCGGAAGGTGCCATGGCGTACCAGTGCCCGATATGCAGGTCACCGGAGGTATAGGGGAACATCGTCAGGGCATACCACTTGGGTCGCTGGTCGACGTCCTTGACCTCGTAAAGCCGGTCGTCAGCCCATTTTTGCTGCCACTTCTTTTCAATTTCCTGCGGGTTATACTTCTCTACCATGCCTGCTCTCCGTCCTGAACCGTCTCGTATCCGTTATGTAAAGTGTTCAACTAAAATCGTCTGTCGTCATTGTAACAATAATAGCTATTCATGTAAATGGGTTGCTTATTTGGGGGGAAGGGGTGGAGGCTCTATCCCCCTCATAACGCCCCTTAAATAACCAATCTGGCCAGAATGCTCACCCACCTCAGATACTAGATGGGACAGCGCTGACCCGGTCGTCCCCTTCCTCCAGCCGAAGTCCCTTGCCTCATCGAGCATTTTTTCATTGGCCGACTTTAAATAGGTCAGGGTCTGCTTACGTACTGCCGCCGCGTATTCCGTGAGCAGCTTTAATTCAGGCACCGGCCAGGATTTTAGCTTTGCCACGTCATACCCGAAACCGGAATCCTGGGCTGGGGTGCCGAACTTTTTATACCAGTCTTCCGACTCATAGAGCTCCTTGCCGGCCAGCAGGACCCTGTTTATCCATAAGTCCTCTACGCGGGCTACGTGCCAGAGCAGAAAGGCAATGCTATTGCTGTGGTCTTTAGGTCTCCAGGATAATTCATCTTTAGACAGGCCTTTGATGGCGTTGGTGATATATTCCCGGTTCTCTTCCAGTGACAGTTTGATAAGTTCATTTGCTTTCATCAATACACCTCCCATGATGCAGATTTTCGCGTCAGGTTTGATAAAGTTTATAATAACGGCCGCTATTAGACAACCTGTTTATCTGTAATGAGGCTTCCGCTCTGGAGAATACCATCAGACTTTGATGTTAACTGCTTGCGCTGGAGGCGTTTTTCACCTAGAATAGTATAGTTGCGCCGAAGTGGCGGAATGGCAGACGCGGCGGTCTCAAAAACCGTTGAGGGGCAACTCTCGTGCCGGTTCGAGTCCGGCCTTCGGCACCAAGATAAAAATAACTGCCTATTATGAAGCTAATTTTAGAATATAGGCGGCTAATGTTTTTAAAAAGCTAACGGATAGCTAACCGATTTTTTTAACGGCCTCATTTTTACGAGTGGGATTTAACATTGTGTCAAACTTCTGCGCGGCAGCTTCTTGAAGTCCTGGGGCAACATGGCTATAGGTGTCCAGCGTCATTGATATAGAGCTATGGCCTAGCCTCTCCTGAACAATCTTAGGGTGTACACCTTGCTTCAACATCAATGAGGCGTGAGTATGTCGAGCGTCATGGAGACGTATAACCTTAACCCCGGCCTTCTTAGCTGCTTCATTCCAACATCGAGTTACGGTATTAGGTCTTAATGGTGTCCCATCTATCCGGGAAAAGATAAGGTCTGTATCGTTCAAGGTTGTCCCTAGTTCTTTGGCCTCTCGTTCCTGTTGTTCTTTGTAGTCTCTCATTAAAAGAATGGCGGATGGTGATAGGGCGATAGTTCTCCGGCTACGCTCACTCTTAGGTTCAGTGAATATGAATGTATTATCCTTTAGTCGTTGCATACCACGATTAACATAAACCTGAGAATATATGAAGTCAATGTCAATCCAACGTAAGGCAAGCAATTCAGAGCGTCTCATGCCGGTATAAAGTGCCAGGAAGTACAATTCGTAATAAGGAGAATCTTTAGCCACTGATAGGAATTGGTTAAGCTCTATTGAATCCCATACTGACATATCCTTACGGGGAACACGTGGCGGGTCCACCGCGTCTGCAGGATTGCGGTAAATCATGCCCCATTTAAAGGCAGTCTGTAAGGCTACGTGCAATACTGAATGATGATAACTTACTGTCTTAGGGGATAAACCCTTATTCAACATGGCTGTGTAGTGTGCCTGGATATGTTCAGGCCGGAGTTGGGTTAGTACCACACTGCCGAGATAAGGTATAAGATACTTCCGGGTAATGCCTTCATAGCGTTCATAACCTCGCGGTGATAGGTTGGGTTGGTAGTCTACTATCCATTTGGTAAGATACTCCCCTAGTGTAGACTTCCCCGGCTTAAAAAAGGTACCGGTATCGAGCTGGTGTAAGAGTTCATCGCGTTTCTTTTCTGCTTCCTTCTTGGTTCCCTTGAAACTAATCCACTGTTGCTTACGCTTTCCGGTTGCAGGATCAACACCAAGATTCAAGACAATACTATAAGAATTGTTGTACCTCTTAACTATGTGACCTCTCATTTTGTGCCTCCCTTTCTCTGTTTGGCATAGTAATAAGCCATTCTTTTGCACTTATTCGAGCAGTAAACGTTGTCTTTCCTTGCGGGTTCAAATGGGCTACGGCAATACCAGCACGTTCTTACTTTTCCGTTCACTTCAAGCATAAACATGAGCCATAGCGCATCTATGAGTTTACCGGGAACAAAAGCCTCTTGATACCCCAACTCAGGGATTAAAGCTGGCGCTATTCCGTGTAGATGGTGATTCAGCATATCACACAGAAAATGGCGAGCTGCTCTTAGAATTTCCCCTCGTTCTATCCCAGTGTTTCCGAATCCAATCCACACATGACCATATCCATCCTCCATATTTTCACCCTTCCATTGCAATATTTGATAGCGCCCTCTATCGCTTTTCCATTTAAACCTGACTACCATTAAATGTTCTAAAGGTTCAGGCCAGGTAACGAGTTGTCCCAGCTTGCCAGCTTCTTCCCTCTCTATCCAATCCCATAGTGCTAATAAAACACCCATCTTATCAATTTCCGTCCGCCAGCGCAGCAAGGATTCTCCATAAACACTCAGCACTGTGTTAACGGAATGAAGCATGACGAGATTGCGGCCCAACAGGCCGAACCGAGCAGCAAAATTAAGCACCTCACTGTTAAGATTCTCAGTTTTTAAACTGGCAAATTTCCGATGCAGGACAGGTTCATCGTGCAAGGGTCTATATTCCTTCGGGGGCTGATATTCTCCTTGTTTAGGCACTAGCCAAGGCGATGAAAAGTCGGTAGCATCTAAGTTACCATGCCGGAGAAGCAATCGCCTTAATAAGAAAAGGTTGTTGGGGTCATATTCAGTAAGGGGGGCGTCAGGTAGGCTTTCTTGTGCGCGGCCCCGACATTCATAAAGTGACTTGTCCGCAAGCTCGTATCCATTTGGGAAAACTCGCCAGGTGAATTCATAGCCCTTTGTCTCGATAAGTTCGGTTTCCATCTTTTGTGCCCTTTTATGTAACCGTTTGCTATTGGAATGGTTACATACTGATGCTATCATAGAGCATAGATGTTGTCAAGCCATTAAAAGGGGGTACAAGTGAATAGGTTAAAAGAAGTCCGCAATGAAAGGGGATTTTCACAACTGCGGCTGGCGATGCTAACGGGTATCGCACCGGGCGACATAAGCCGAATCGAGAACGGCTGGATTCGTCCCTATGCAGGTTGGCGGAAACGCTTTGCGAGAGCTTTAGGGCGAACCGAAGTCGAGCTCTTCCCTGCTGAGAAGGGGGGCATCGATGGAGAGTAACAAGCGGTTAACCTACTCGATATCGGAAACCTGCGCCCTCCTGGGAATTAGCCGCAATCTCGGTTACGAGCTGGCAAAACGTGGAGAGCTACCGGGGTTAATTCGCCTGGGTCAAAAGAGGGTTGTTTGTTCAAAGATGGTAATCGAGAAGCTACTTCTGGGGGACTGCGCAAAGGATACGGAGATAAAGAGTGTTAACAACGCTAAATCAGTACTTTAAATTACCTCTAGACCATCATCCACTTTATTGCCAGGAGTGCGAGACTTTACTTGATGGGGAATTCTTAGTCTGGAAACTCATGGCGGCGGGAGAATTGGTATTGTGTAAAAAGTGTGCTGAAAACGTAGGTTTCCGGTTGTGGACGGACGCGCTGCGAGCTAATGGAGTTTACCATGGTTGAAACATCAATTTTAACCCCTTTGAAATTGTTAACCCTTTGCTATCCAGTTATACCAAGTGGTGGCGGAGAATCCGGCAAGGCTCCCCTAATAAACTGGCTGGAATACCAAGAAAGTTATCCTACAGAGTATGACCTTGAAGAGTGGGAACGTAAATACCATCCTGCTCTTTGGGGAATTGTTACGGGGAAAATGCCAGGGGTAGTTATTGTAGATGTTGATGATGCAAGTAAAAAGTCTATATTCGATGCTGCCGGTTTACTACCCCATATTCAAACACCACGGGGGGGCTTTCACTACTGGTTTAGACACCCCGGCCATCACGTTAATACTGTGGC
>Ga0209777_10003890_pt1 | contig 18042 bp, 19 predicted proteins | sample FrelakmetHBP12HB_FD_187147 | JGI IMG/M metagenome (GOLD analysis project Ga0209777, IMG submission 187147) | Freshwater lake sediment microbial communities from the University of Notre Dame, USA, for methane emissions studies -HBP12 HB (SPAdes)... | ecosystem: Environmental > Aquatic >...
GACGGCATTGCGCGGGTCCTCATCCGGTATTGCCGTTGCACCAAGCAATATGTCGACTGCGGCAAACCCGGTATAGCACGGCACGCCGTTGAGATAGCATTTGCCGCCGCCGATTTTTATTCGCGGTCTGGTGTGCCCGATATTAAAATAAGCCCCTGATGAGCACATGGGGCCGAAGGTGCCGGTCGTCACCACGTCAACTTCCGCCGCGGCCTTTTTCGCGCCTTTTTTCTGCACGATATCGATAATTTCTTCAGCAGTGACCACGACCGCCTGGCCCTTGCGAATCTTTTCATTAATCTCCTGAATTGTTTTACTCATGTATCCCTCCACATTGAACAATATCCTGCATCCTGATTTCTACATCCTTAACGATGACCGCACTGGTGATGATCAGGAGCAGGGCATGCGGTATTTAGTATCCAGTATTTTAAATTATCATTTTCATTCATTACCAGCCTCGCGGGAAGATAGTATAAAAAAGCCTGCAGGGGGATATATGCCTGCAATTCATGCTACAGGGTCTTTTCAATTACCGCGCCGCCCACAACAGTATCGTTATCATAAAATACCGCCCACTGTCCAGGCGTGAGAGATTTTTGCGGCTCGCGAAACGTCACGGCAACCTTGTCTCCGTTCTCCGGCTGTATAACTGCTGTAGCCCCGGCGTGCGCGGACCGCACCTTAACCGTGACCGGCAGGGGCGCAGTGAGCGATCCGATGCTTATCCAGTTTGCATCGCTGGCAACAAGCCCGGTTTTAAAGAGCTCATCTTCTGCGCCCACATACACCGTATTATGTTCCCGGTCGATGGCAGTCACATAGACGGGTTTGCCCATTGCTATATTAAGCCCTTTGCGCTGGCCGATGGTGAATTCCCCAATGCCGTTGTGGGTGCCCAGTACGGTATTATTTTTATCTTTAATGTATCCGGTCGCCGCCTCCCCGGGCAGGAACTGCCGGTAGCTGCCGGCGGCAAAATCTTGGCTGTCAGCACGGTCATGGCTTATCAGGTTATGCCCGCGGGCTATCTCCCGCACCATATCTTTCGTATAGTCCCCGAGGGGGAACAAGGTTCTGCGCAGTTGCTCCTGCGAAAGCATGCAGAGAAAGTATGACTGGTCTCTCCTGCTGTCACGGGCTTTTTGCAGAAGATAGCGGCCGGTCTCCGGAGCATATTCCACCCTGGCGTAATGGCCGGTGGCAAAACAGTCAAATGTTATGCCGCTCTCCGCGGCCTTGTCAAGCAGCGCCGAGAATTTTACCTGCTGATTGCAGCGCACGCAGGGATTCGGCGTTTTCCCGTCGCAGTATTCACGGGCTACATAGTCAATAACGCTGCTGCGATAGGCATCTTTTAAATCAAAGTCATAAAACGCGATACCAAGAGACTCTGCCACGCTCCGGGCACACTCAATATCATGGTCTTCATCCGGGCTGTAGCAGGTATTGGCCTGTTTGCCTGCAGCGTGACTGCCGGAATAGATCCGCATGCTGATGCCGGTTACGTCATGGTCCTGCAGCTGTAATAAGAGCGCGGCAACCGATGAGTCAACCCCGCCGCTCATGCCGACAAGAATTTTCATGTGTACTCTCTCCAAGACAAGCTGTTAGCCGTCAGCTATCAGCAGTCAGCGTTACTGTGAAATGGAAATAATTAAAAAGTTTTTGCCGCAGCTTACGGCTGAAAGCTAAGAGCTGTCAGCTTTTCTTTATCACTTCATTCATGCTGCCCATTCGGTAGCCCTGGAGGTCGAGCGTCACGTACTGATAGCCGAGGCGGCGCAGCTGTTTTGTTATCTTGGCCTGCAGGGCACGCTCCATAAAGCGTCCCATCTCAGCAGGCAGCACCTCGATGCGGGCAATGCCGTTATGATGCCGCACCCGGACCTGGGTGAAACCGAGTTTGCGCAGAAATTCTTCTGCCCGGCCTATTTGACTCAGTTTTGCGGCCGTGATTTTTTCACCGTAGGGCAGGCGTGAAGAAAGACACGCGGCAGAAGGTTTGTCCCCGGTGGGAAGTCCCATTTTCCTGGACAGCATCCTTATTTCCTCTTTCCCCAGTCGCGCTTCCATAAGAGGCCTTCTGATGCCAAGCTCTTTAGCCGCTATAGCTCCGGGCCGGAAATCCCGCGCGTCATCGCTGTTGCTTCCATCAGCCACCCAGGGTAAGTTTTTCTTTCGCGCCATATCCAGCAGCCCGGTGAAGAGGTCCTTCTTGCAGTAATAGCAGCGGTTCGGCGGATTGCTCACAAATTCCGGTATTGATAGTTCATTTGAGCGGATGAGCTGGTGCCTGACTCCCAGGCTGCGCGCAAGCTCTTTTGCGCTTTTCAGCTCAGCCAGGGGAAACGTCGGGGACTGAGCGGTCACGGCAATAACATTTTTTCTTAGCACATCATGGGCAACCTGCAGAAGAAAGGTGCTGTCCACGCCCCCCGAGAAAGCGACAACTAATCCCCGCATCTCTCTCAGGATCTCTTCAAGCTTTTGTAATTTTGCCTCTGGAGTTTTCATCGTATGCTTATTGTACCTCAAGTAAGCCCCATGCGGCAAGCACTCATCTTCGGTGCATGAAACAAATTACGCTTTCTGCCGCAGGGCTTCGAGTGCTTTCAGGTGGCGCGGGCAGAATTCATAGAAGGATGTAAGCCGGGCGCGAACGCTGCCGGGCTTTTAACTGCTTACGAATCAGACAGCGGACTATTAACGGGGGCCTGGCGAGGGTCTCCTTCCGCAGCATCCGCTGTGTCGCCCAGCTTCTTAAAATCAAACAGCTTATTATCAAGCAGATGCGAGGGAATGACGCGGCCCAGGGCAGAGAGCATGGTATCGCGGAACATGGGGATATCGGCTGATAATTCACTGATCAGGCGCTTGATATGCTTGCGCTTCAGGTGCGGCTGGGCTCCGCAGATACCGCACGGTATGATGGGATAGCCCATGAGTCCGGCGAATGCTGCAATATCCTCCTCGTGGCAATAGGCGAGGGGACGGATAACCGTGTTGCGGCCGTCGTCGCTTTTTAAAATCGGGGGCATGGTTTTGAGCGTGCCGTTAAACATCATGTTCAACAGAAACGTCTCCAGGATATCATCTGCATGGTGACCCAGGGCAATTTTATTGCACTTCATTTCTACTGCTGCGCTGTAGAGAATGCCGCGGCGCAGCCGTGAGCAGAGGGCGCAGGTGGTTTCGCCTTCAGGGACCTTGCTTTTGACAATGCGGTAGGTATCTACTGCAACGATGCGGTACGGCAGGTCCAGTGACTCAAGGTAGCGCGGAAGAACGGTCTCAGGGAAACCGGGCTGCTTCTGGTTCAGGTTAACGGCGATAAGCTCAAACCGCACCGGAGCTCGCGGCTGCAGGTCCTGCAGGAGGGTGAGCAGAACGTAGCTGTCCTTGCCGCCGCTCAGGCAGACCATGATGCGATCGCCATTGACAATCATATTGAAATCTTCAATGGCCTTTCCCACGCCGCGCAGCAGCTTTCGTTTTAAACGGGTACGCTCATCCATAACACCTTTACTCCTTTTCAAGCCGCTCAAGCGCTGCGTCATATTCAGGAAAGCCCACCAGCGCCCGCAGGTCTTTAAAGTCAATCATGTTCTCCGGCGTCCAGCAGCCCGAGGCGCGCGGCGGAGACCGCAAACCCGCTCATGAAGGTGAGGCTGAACCCGGCCCGCTCAATCAGCCTGGCGCTGAAGGCATCATAGCAGCAGGGCATGAGGATAAACTCAGGGCTCTGCAGCAACTGCCGCAGGCGTGCTGCGGCTTGAGACTGCTTGGACACAGGGAACCCTCCGTAAAAAGATGAAACGATATTAGCGCCGGAAATTATAAAAGTCAAAATATTGGAGGAAGTTTTTTATGCTGCTGCGGGCGCACGGGAAATATAATGCAGCAGTATATAAAAGAGCGGAGCCACTACCAGTGACTCCGCTCTTTGTATTTTAACAACAGGTTACCGCTGTACAATTATTTTCTTTACTGCACCCAGACTCTTGATTCCTGCCAGTAGCCCGGCCCGCCCGGACGTTCCTCCCAGTGCCCCAGCACCCAGACATTGCGGTTCGGGTCATAATACTGGTTGACCCAGTAGCGCTGCCCTGCGCCCGCTACCCAGGTTCGCTGGACTTCCCAGTGACCATAACTGTAAACGGGAGGAGGAGGTGGTGCATAACTATAACTGGTACAGGGACGATTTATGGCGTCCACAAAAAGAGCCGTACCGATGACAGCCGTGGCAATCCCCAGCGCGTAATAGGCACCGTTCCATCCATAGCCGCCATAGTATCCAGGGCCATAGTACCCGCGGCCGCCATAATATCCTCCATGACCGCCGTAGTATCCCCCTCCATAACCTCTATAGCCGCCGCCATGATGTCCGTAACCTCCGGCATAAACTGTAGAAGACAGTACGAAACATGCTGCGAGAACTATTGAAAATAATGTCTTTTTCATAGAACACCTCTCGTATGTTTTATATCGCCTCTATAATACATTATATCCTAAGAACGGATACAAGGTCAAGAATTACTTTATGCTGCGAGGAAAGCGGAAAATATGACACGTATTAATCCCGCTTTTTTGCGACCGTATGTGGCGGTGGCGGGTTATTACGTAATAGAGAGGGAAGTTGCTATCAGCCGGCACCCTGCTCAATAAAGCAATTGACTGTTTTTTATCCGGCGGCGTATAATTGAATGCAAATACGGGGGTGTCCCATGATCGGAATATCATGAAGGATACCGTGCACCCCGTATGAGAAAACAAAATAGTATCTCAGTCCCCAAGAGTCCTGTGAGTATATAATGAAAGGGGATATGCGCATGTGGCCGGAGCACCAACCTGTTGAGCCAGGCAGATATATCGTAGTTGCCGAGTTGTCAGTTGTGGTTGCGGTTACTATTGAAATTCTTGAATAAGGTCCATTTTTCTTTAAGGGGGTCACTATGGGCGGAAATGCAGTACTTAAAATTATCCCGTTTGCTTTGATTGCAGTTCTTCTGCTTTTATTACATTCAGTTGCTAGAGCTCTCCCTCCTCCCTGTGTTGGTGTTCAGCCGGCATTTGGTCTTAAAGGCAATACATTAGATATTACCATTGTGGGAAGCGATACCCATTTTGATGATACATCGCAGGTCTCATTTTCATGCCAGGGCATTACGGTAAACAGCGTGACCGTTAATTCTGCAAACAAAATAACGGCAAATATTACCATAGCATGTGACGCGCCGTTGAGTTTGTGTGATGTAACAGTCAATACAGGCAGTGAGCCATTCGTCTGCAAAAGTGCGTTTGAAATAAAAGGTATACCGTGTGTCTGTTCCCTGAACGTAACCCCTGCTGCGGCACAAGCCGGAGATATAATGGATGTGAGTTTAACGCTCTCTGATCAAGATGTCCGGGCGATACAGGATATTGATGTGCTGTTCTCATGCGCGGGTATCACGGTAAACAGTGTGACGGCAAACAGTGCCAATACGGTCATTGCGAATATCACTGTAGCAGATGATGCTGCTCCGTGCTCAGGATATGTGCAGGTGACAGGCCATGGGGTGGGGTGCGAGTGCGGCTTATACTGCTCTGGAGAGTTCAGCATTTGGACAGAAGTGCCGCCATGCATGTTGGCTGTGAGTCCGGCCAAGCTGCGGGCCGGGTTTCTCCTGCCGCGCTGGTATCTCATCAGCATCAGCGGAACAAATTCCGGCTTCAGCAGCGAGAGCATTGTGGAGATTGAAGAGGTGCGGTTCATAAAAGTCATGAATACTTAAGCGGCCGGAGATGAGATTAACGCCTGGGTGGTAATACCGGCGCGCTTGAGATAGAGTAAACGCAGGTAACGCAGCAACAGAGGAAAGTGTGGCGATAATACCTGCCGTATATAAGCTGCGCAATTGGTTTCTCTATATAAGTTTGCGTTCTGTCCGACCGCTTTCTGCAGAGCATAATCCGCCCTCCAGTTTATTGAAAATGCTGCGCTACGCATTCTCTCTTTTACTCTTCATGAAAATCAACTATACTTCCAGAATAATTCGATTGCATGCTGCGATGCAGTCTGTAAAGCGTAATAAAACTGATAGCCGTCATTTCTTTTCAGGATTATTTGTGGTTCGATTTCTATAATACGAAGGAGGAGCGCATGAAAAAATCTTTGGGAGCAAAAATTATTGTGGGAGCAACCCCGGTATGGATTGTGGGGACCTATGACGCGGCAGGAAAGCCAAATGTCATGGCCGCGGCCTGGGCCGGGGTGTGCTGTTCCGAGCCGCCGTGCGTGGCGGTTTCTTTGCGGAAGGCGACCTATTCCTATGGCAGTATCATCCAGCGCAAGGCATTCACCGTCAATGTCCCGTCCTCGCAGTATGTCAGGGAGGCTGATTATGCGGGCATTGCATCAGGCAAAGATGTCGACAAATTTGCCCGGTTGAAGTTCACCCCGGTTAAGTGCGAGTTCGTGGACGCGCCCTATATCAGCGAGTTTCCTCTAGTCATCGAATGCAAACTGCTGCACACCATCGAGATCGGGCTGCACACCCAGTTTATCGGTGAGATCATGGATGTCAAGGCAGAGGAGGGGATCATCGGGGAGAAAGAGCTGCCGCAGATGGAAAGGATCGACCAGTTTTTATTCAGCCCCGGCACACGGACCTACTATAAGATGGGCAGCTTTATGGGAAAGGCCTTCTCAATCGGAAAAGATTTTAAGAAATAGCATTTTGGAAAAATGGAAGTTGCAGCCTTTACTGCCTCTGCTCATAGGCTTCCCATCCGCCGCCGAGCGCTTTATAGAGAGCAACCATGTTGGTAGAAAGGCTGCGGGTGCTTATCACCAGGGCTTCCTCAGAGGCGTACTGTGATCGCTGCGCATCCAGGACATTAAGAAAGTCGGTCTGTCCCTCGGTATAGAGCAGGGTTGATAATTTTACTGCTTTGCGATTGGCAGTGACGGCTTCAATGAGGGCCGTGCGGCGCTGCTGTTCCTTGGCATACGCAATCAGGGCATTTTCAACGTCCTGAAAAGCGGTGAGGATCGTTTTTTGATAAAAAAGGAGCGTCTCTTTCTGGATGGCCTTTTGCAATTCGATGTTGGAGCGAATGCGGCCGGCATCAAAAATATTCCAGCTGACGGACGGGCTGGCGGACCACACGCGGTTTATCCCCTTTATCCAGTCATTGGACTTACTGCCCTGAAAACCGGTCGAGCCGATGAGGTTGAATTTAGGGAACAGATCAGCAGTGGCCGCGCCAATGCGGGCGGTGGCACTGTGGATCTGCGCTTCTGCGCTCCGGACATCAGGGCGGCGCAGCAGAAGTTCTGAAGGCAGCGTCATGGGTATTTCGGGAGGATTAGCCGGAATCGAGGCGACCGGGGATAGCTCCTTCACCAGGGCAGAAGGCTCCTTGCCCAGCAGCACGCTCAGGTTGTATATTGCCTGCCGTTCCGAAGTTTCTATCAGGGGAATCTGGGAAGAGGTGCTTGCCACCTGCGCTTCTGCATTGGCCACATCCAGTGCGCTCACCAGGCCTACCTGAAAACGTTTACGGGTCAGCCCGGAAGTGTGCTGCTGCGCCTGCAGGTTGTTCTGGGCAATAAGTATCTCCTGCTGAAAACCGCGCAGTTCAATATAGTTCAGCGCCACTTCTGCTATCAGTGTTATCAGTGTGCCGCGATAATCCTCGATGCTGACCTGAACATCAGCGTTAGCTGCCTCGATGTTACGCCGGACCCTGCCAAACACGTCAAGTTCCCATGCTGCATCCAGACCGGCCTGAAAAGTATTGCGCATCGTTCCAACTGTTGTGGAACCTGCAGCGTTGCTGCCGGTAAACAGGCTGCCGAGCGTTGAAGCAGTTCCCGACGGAACGGACGCGACTGACCGGCTGCGCGTAACGGTGGTATTTGAATCTATCGTTGGCCACAGTCCTGCAGCAACAATGCCCCGGTTAGCCCGTGCCTGCAGGATGCGGGTCTGTGCCTGCTGTAAGTCCAGGTTTGAAACGACTGCACGCTCAACGAGTGAGGTCAGCGTCGGATCGTTAAAGGTCATCCACCAGTGTACTAATTCCGCCTGCCGTGATGCGTCAAAGCGCATCTGCGGTGTCGGGCCGAACCAGGACGAGGGCGAACTGATTTTTGGCCGATGGAAATCAGGGCCGACCATGCACCCGGTCATTGTCAGTATGCAAAGGCACATCAGTATCCATAAATTTCGAATAGTCTTGCACTGCCACATGGTGTTCCTCTCCTTTTCTTTCTGCAACTGTCCTGAGTCATTCATAACGCAATGCTTCAATCGGATCCAAGCGCGAAGCCTTCCACGCCGGGTAAAATCCAAAGATAATGCCCACGCTGACGGAAACAATGACCGACATCATAATTGCGGTGACAGATGTTTCCGTTGGCCAGTGCAGCAGGCTTGTCACCAGGTATGAGCCGCCGCAGCCGAGCATGATGCCGATGGCTCCGCCGGCCAGGCACAGGGCCAACGCCTCCACCAGGAACTGCCGCAGGATGTCCCGCGCTCGCGCGCCCACTGACATGCGCAGGCCGATCTCCCGGGTCCGCTCCGTAACGGACACGAGCATGATGTTCATGATCCCGACGCCGCCGACAATGAGAGAAATCAGGGCCACGCTTAAAAGCAGATTGGTCATCAGGGTCGACGTTGAAGCAAGGGCTCTTGTCTGCTCCGTCATATCGCGGATGTTGAAGTCATCAGCCTCTCCCGGATGGAGCCGGTGGCGCTCCCGCAGCAGCGATCTTATCTGCAAGGTTGCCAGGGGGATTTCACCGGCAGAGCTGGCGGAAACCAGGATATGGTCAACATTGGTGAAGCGCACCGGAAGCGGCGTGTTAGCCGCCTGCGTTGCCGAGGGCAGGGGATAGAGGTTGAGTTTGGCAGTGGGATAGAGCTGACTAAGCGAGTTCACCGCAGACCCCGCGCCCGAGGCGGAACTGCTCTGGTTGACATTGGTAAGCGTCGAGCCGGCCACCCGGTACTTGATGGTGGTCCACGGCGCGAGCAGTATATCGTCCTGGTTCATGCCTGTCATGTTGGCGCCCTTGGCGCTGAGCACTCCTATGACCCGGAATAAAACATTTCGCACCCGCACCTCTTTACCAATGGGAGACTCGTTGCCGAAGAGTTCCTTCACCAGCGTCTGTCCCAGCACGCACACCTTGCTGGCATTGCGAATGTCGCGCTCGCTGAACATCTCGCCCTCGGCCAGGGTAAAGTTGCGGACATCCAGGAACGCCGGGGTGGTGCCGTTGATGTACAGGGGAACCCAGTTGCGGTTACCGTAAATAACCTGGGTGCGGGCATTGACATCGGGTGCAGCGCTGCGGACCGCCGGGCATTCCCGCAGGATAGCTTCACAATCCTGGGGCGTGAGCGTCATGACGCTTCCAGCGCCATAGCTTACCCCGCCGCTGGCCGCGGTGCCTGGATGTATTAGCAGGTTATTCGCCCCCATGCTTGAGATGGTCCGCTGAATGGCAGTGGAAGAGCCCTTGCCGATTCCCATCATGGCAATGACCGAGGCCACACCGATAATGATGCCCAGGGTTGTCAGCATGGCCCGCATGGGGCTGCGGCGCAGAGCGCGCAGGGCGGTGCGTATGGTTCTATAGACTTTCATTTCAGATGTAACTTAGTTTCACTTTTTTGCATTCCGCACTGTATCTATTCCCGTTGTCCCGGCTTATTCATAACGCAGGGCTTCAATCGGGTCCAGGCGCGAAGCCTTCCACGCCGGGTAGAATCCGAAAATGATGCCCACACTGGCGGAAACAATTACCGACATCATAATTGCGGTGACAGATGTTTCCGTTGGCCAGTGCAATAGGCTCGTTACCAAGTATGATCCGCCGCAGCCGAGCATGATGCCGAGGGCTCCGCCGGTCAGGCACAGGGTCACCGCCTCCACCAGAAACTGGCGCAGGATGTCCCGCGACCGCGCGCCCACCGACATCCGCAGGCCGATCTCCCTGGTCCGTTCCGTCACCGACACCAGCATGATGTTCATGATACCCACGCCGCCGACAATAAGTGAAATCAGTGCCACGCTCAGCAGCAGATTGGTCATCAGGGCTGCCGTCGTAGCAAGGGTCTTCATCATTTCCGTCATGTCCCGGATATTGAAGTCGTCCGTCTCACCCGGATGGATGCGGTGGCGCTCGCGCAGCAGCGTGGTTATCTGCCGCATTGCCAGGGGGATCTCGTCACTCTCCTCAGCGGCAGCCATAATCTGATCAACGTTGGTGAAGCGCACCGGCAGCGGCGTGTCAGCTGCCTGAGTCGCCGACTGCACAGGATACAGGTTGAGCTGGGTATTTGGGTACAGCTGGCTAAGAGAGTTCACCGCTGACCCCGTGCCGGCGCCGGAACCTGAAGCGGCACTGCTCTGGTTGACGTTAGACACCGACGATCCTACCACCCGGTATTTGATGGTGGTCCACGGCGCGAGCAGTATATCATCCTGGTCCATGCCCATCATGTTGGCGCCTTTTGAACTGAGCACGCCTATCACCCGGAACGAGACATTCTGCACTCTTAGTTCCTTATCGATGGGTGACTCTCCGCTGAAAAGCTCACGGACCAGCGTTTGCCCCAGCACGCACACCTTGCTGCCATTGCGGATGTCGCGCTCGCTGAACATTTCGCCTTCGGTCAGGGTAGTCCAGTCGCGCACCAGCAAATACTGCGACGTGGTGCCATAGATGAACAGGGGGACCCAGTTGCGGTTGCCGTAGATCACCTGGGTGCGGGCCCGCACCATGGGAGCGGCCGCGCGGACCGCCGGGCACTCACGAATAATGGCTTCACAATCCTGCGGGGTGAGGGTCATGACGCTGCCGGCGCCGAAGCTCACACCGCCGCTGGCCGCGGTGCCCGGCATAACCAGAAGGTTGTTCGCGCCCATGCTGGCAATGGTTCGCTGGATGGCCTTGGAAGAGCCCTCGCCGATTTCCATCATGGCGATAACCGCGGCAACACCGATAATAATGCCCAGTGTTGTCAGCATGGCCCGCATCGGGTTGCGGCGCAGCGCCCGCAGGGCGGTGCGAATAGTTCGATATACCTTCATGACGTTCCTCCTGCGGCTCCTGCAAGTTCTCCTGCCGGGCCGTGCGCAGCGTCTCCATCAACTATTATGCCGTCGCTGATGCCGATTATTCTCCGCGTGTGCCGGGCAACATTGGGATCGTGGGTCACCAGTATTATGGTGATGCCTTCCTCCCGGTTAAGCTGCTCGAACATGCCCAGCACTTCCTCGCTGGTATGGGAGTCAAGGTTCCCGGTCGGCTCATCGGCCAGCAGCAGCGCCGGCCGGTTAATCAGCGCCCGCGCGATCGCCACCCGTTGCTGCTGCCCGCCCGACAATTGTGACGGCTCATGATGATAGCGGTCGCCCAGGCCGACCCGGTTGATCAGTTCCATGGCTCTGCGCCGGACATCTTTGTCTGCGACATGTTCCACCGTGTATGATAACGGCAGCATCACGTTCTCCAGGGCGCTGATGCGCGGCAGCAGGTTGAAGTTCTGGAAGACAAAGCCGATCTTGTGATTGCGCAGCAGGGCGCGCTCATCGGAGGACATGTTCGACACTTCAAAACCGTCCAGGAAGTACTGACCGGATGTCGGATGGTCAAGACATCCAAGGATGTTCATGAGCGTGCTTTTCCCTGAGCCCGAGGCACCCATTAATGCCACCAGCTCTCCATGTTTAATTGACAATGATACACCCATGAGTACCGGTACGTCCAGTTCCCCGACATGGTACGTTTTATAAATGTCTTTCAGGTCCATCAATTCCATGACTCACCCCATTATCCAGTCGTGCCGGTCCGCTGGCTGTCTGACAAGCACGGCAGTTTCTGCTGCTTCTATTAGCGGCTGCTTCTCATCATCTGCGGCGCAAAGGGGTTGGTGGTGCCGCTATTGGCCGCACCCTGGCGCTGTTCGCCAATGATAACTTCCATCCCTTCCTTTACCTCGTCTCCCTGCACCTCGGTCATGGTTCCATCGCTCAGTCCGATGCTCACTCTGACCGGCCGCACATAGCGCCCATCCTGGGTCCACATGAGACCCTGGCTGCTTTTAGCTGCGGGTTTCGCAGCAGGTTCTGATGTTTGGGTTTTGCCTCCAATGCTACCCCCGCGCTGCGCTGAACTGTCAAACATCGCACGGATCTTCGGCTCCACCTGGTCAGGCAGAGGGGACCAGCGCAGAGCAGCATTGGGAACCAGCAGGACATTCTTGCGCTGGCTCAATTCAAACTGCGCGTTGGCTGTGAGATAAGGAAGCAGTTTGCCGCTGGAATTGTCGGTTATAACCTCCACGGTATAGGTCACCACGTTTTGCGTCATAGTGGCATTGAGCCTGATTTTGCCGACCTCGCCGCGGAAGATTTGCCCCGGATAGGCATCAACCGTAAAGCTCACCGCCTGGCCTGGATGGATATTGCCCACATCAGCCTCATTCACCGATACCCAGACCTGCATGCGCTTTAAGTCCTTGGCGATCAGGAACAGACTGGGGGCATTCAGGCTGGACACGACCGTCTGGCCGATGTTCACGCGGCGGTCGATGATGACGCCTTTGACCGGCGACTTGATGGTGCAGTAGCTTAAGTTTCGCTGGCCCCGCTGCAGCGTTGCCTGGGCCTGGGCAACGGCATCCCTGGACTGAACAATCGCCGCCTCGCCGACCGCCACATTAGCCTGCGCGATTTCATACGCTGACTTATACGCGTCATAGCTTGACTGCGCCAGCGCCTCTGATGGCCCCAGTTTCTGCGCCCGATCCCAGTCGCGCTTGGCCTGGTTGAGCCTGGACTTCAGTTGCCCGAGGTCAGCCTCCGTCCGCAGCACGCCGGCCCTGGCCTGCAGCAGCTGGGCGTTGGCCATGGCCACATCGGCGGCGTATAATGAATCGTCGATCTGAGCAAGGATCGTCCATTCTTCCACAACCGAGCCATAGTCTATGGTCTTGCCGTTTTTGTCTTTGCCGAAGGAATTGATCTGCCCGGCGACCTGCGCTCCGACATCAACCACCTCCTCGGGCTCGACCGTTCCGGTGGCGCTGATAGCGGCAAGCAGGTCACCCTTCTTTACCGGTATGGTGCGGTACAAAACACCCTTGTCCCCGGAGCCGCGCAGAAACAATGCGGCCACAATGACAAACAGGACTACCACAGCCGATATGACAGCAGTCTTTTTGGTTGGATATTTCATAATCAGTTTCCTTCCCCGCGGTTAAACTATACAAGTAGCACTCTCTATACTATAGTGAACGACATATATAAGCTGCTATGTATAGCGTCATTGCGAGCGCAGCGAAGCAATCCCATTGAATGATTCTGAGATTGCCACGTCGTCCCAATAAATAGGGACTCCTCGCAATGACAACTTACTCTTGTCGTTCCCTATATATAACATATAACAACTTTCTGTTTATCATCTTGCTCAGAGCGTCACTGTTTCCCGGCATAGGCTTCCCAGCCGCCGCCAAGTGCTTTATATAATGCCACCAGATTCAATGCAACATTTTGTTCACTCTGGACGAGCTGAAACTGGGAAGCCTAGAGCGATCTTTGTGCATCGAGTACATTTAGAAAATCTATAAGGCCGCGTGTGTACAGCTCACTTGTCAGAGATACGGTCCGCAGGTTCGCGTCGACTGATTCCGCCAAAGAGCGGTAGCGGACCTGCTCCATTGAATAATCGACCAGGGTGTTTTCAACATCTTCCAGCGAAGTCAGCACGGTCTGTTCATAGGTGGCCAGTGCCTGCTCCTGGCGCGCATTTTGTACTTTAATGTTTGCTGCTATTCTTCCCCCTGCGAATAGCGGCCATTGAATGGTCGGCCCGACATTCCATCATTTGCTTGCCCCGAGGCTTAAATTGCTGCAGTGCATATAAGGAAAATCGGGTTACATGGTCAGCAATAGTTTCAATCCCTTCAACACTAAATTTTTGTTTGGGATACAAGCGTTGAATCACCGGCTGGGCATAGTGGTAGTGAAGGCATTGGCCAATGATGCTGAGGCAGCATTGGCGGATCAATTCTTCCGCTGCGCCTTTGCCGAGGAAGTCTTTGACAATGGAAGACAGCAGTTTATTCCGTGGTTTAATGGTGGTCTCGACCATGCTGTCAAGCGCCATGGTCGGATTGTTCATCTCCCGGGTAACCAGCTTTTCATGCCAGGACGGCTGGCCTTTTTCGAGGATGCTGAATAATAATGAGCGGATAAAGGTATGGAGCCGCTCCTGCGCTGCTGTGCCTTCCGTGATCCCCAGCGTCGGCGAATATTTATTCACGGCAAGATCGAGGGAATGGGTACACACCGCGTCATACAACTCTTCCTTGCTGTGAAAGTAATAATTGACCGCAGCAATGTTAACGCCGGCCCGCCGGCAAATATTCCGCACCGTGGTGTTATAAAAACCCTGCTCGGCAAACACTTCTCCGGCAGAAACCAGCAACCGCTGCCGGGTTTCACTGACACTGATTTTATGTCTGCTCATGGCAGTACCTCGCGAGCTTTGAAAAAGATAAATAATTAAAACAAATGTTTAAAACATTTGTTTTAATTTGTCAACAGGGAATTATCGTTTTGGCAGGTAAGATAAATGTATATTCTTGCGAAATGGTAATCATTTTATAATAATTTTCTTTGACTTTGATTTTTCTTTATTGTTTATTTCCAGATGAGACCCAACCATCAAACAGGTATTCATCACTATGAGAAGTTTCCGCGGTCTGCTCATACTGCTGTTTAGTATTCTGCTGCTGTCAGGCTGTGCGCATGTTGAGCGGCGCACTCTGGAAACGACCGCCTACTGCGGATGCGGGCAGTGCTGCAGCTGGGAGCGGGGCAGCTGGAAGTTTCTCAAGCTTGACTTCTGGAATACCTATTATGACGCGGGACCTGACAAGGGGAAACCATACCGGGGACATACTGCCAGCGGCGGGGAGCCGCGTCAGCCCAATCCGGGCCTTGTTTCAACCGACAGCCTCGTGCATCCCTGGATGATACCGCCGCGCATCGTGCTTTTTCCCTGGCTGGGCCTGCCCCATCCGGGAACGATAGCCGCTGACACCAAATACTATCCTTTCGGGACCATCATGTATGTGCCGGGATACGGCGAAGGCGTGGTGGAAGACCGCGGCTCTGCCATCAAGGGCTCAAAGCGCATTGACCTGTATTTTAACTCGCACGGGAAAGCCCAAGAGTGGGGCCGGCAGAAGCTGCCGGTAAAAATAGAAAAATAAAAGAACAGATGATGGCCAGCAGCTTTCAGCTTTTCCCTGTTTTAGAAATCCTGACGGCATTCCGGATTCGGGACTGTGGTTACTGTGTAAAATAAAAAAAGTATGTACGGTAACAATATTGAAATATAACTTTTAATCTGCTAATACGTTTAATAATAAAATAATGCAGTTGATTTGGCTAAGTGCTTCGATTCGCAACTACGGTGACGTATGGGATCCAAAGAGATGCCTTGCAATGCTCACTCAGCACTAAGTCCTGAGTGAGTAAATTCGACATCGAATTTATGAATCGTAGGACTTAGCAGCAGGGACTCCTTCTTCCAGGCTGTCAGCCATAACGCGGATTTATAACGACAGGATAAGCAGCCAGAGGAAGTTTTAAAGCAGGTTTTACATGGCACGAATACCATACGTTGATCAAGATGAGTGTATCGGATGTGGCAGGTGCGAAGAGATGTGCCCCGATGTGTTGCGCCTGAATGACGATGGTGTAGCTGAGGTCTATGAACCTCATGGGGCTACCGCAGAGCTGATACAGGAAGCAATTGATGAATGCCCGGTAAACTGCATAAGCTGGGAAGAAGAGTAGCCCCGCATTATTTACAGAGCATCTTTGACCGGTAGTGACGTTAACCGCGTCACCTGTCTGTCAACTGCTGTCTTCCCGCAATGATCGTCCTTTCCGGTAACGTCGTAACGGCCGCAGATGAGCCTGCGAGAGCAGAAACATCCGGCTGGTACTGCAGCATGCCACTGACAATCAATTCACGGCTCCCGTATTGATGAATACCATAACTCTTCTCGGAATCGCACTGGCCCTTGCCATGGATGCATTTGCCGTCGCCGCCGCGGTTGCCGCTTCACTGCCCCGTCTGACACGACGGCATGTCTTCCGCCTCAGCTGGCATTTCGGGCTGTTTCAGTTTTTGATGCCTGTTATCGGCTGGTTTCTGGGAGCGGGTTTGCTGGGCATGCTGCGCAATGCTGCCCATCTGGTTGCCGGCGGCCTGCTCTTTTTTCTGGGGCTGCGCATGCTCTGGGAATCGCGCCGCCCTGACACCAGAAGCCGTCACTTTGATCCAACCAGGGGATGGAGCCTGGTCGGCCTGTCCATTGCAACCAGCCTTGATGCCCTTGCGGTGGGAGTTTCTCTTGCCCTGGTCCAGGTCACTATTATCAAGGCTGCGCTGGTGATCGGGGCGGTTGCCGCTGCCCTGACGTTTATTGGAACGCGCGTGGGACGCACTGCGGGAGCATACTGCGGCCAGTGGGCTGAGCGCTTTGGCGGCGCGGTGCTGATAGCAATTGCCGGCAATATTTTATTTGCGCACTAATGAGGATTTGCGTTGTCAGAGGCCTTATATTATATTTCCAAGATTGCCGAACGGATTAATGTTCCCGGCATAGCGACCGGGCGTGCCTGGACGCCGACCGGCGGAGATATCCTCTTTATCGAGGCCACCAGGATGAAAGGCTCCAAGAGCCTGCTTCTCACCGGGCAGCTCGGTGACGTCATGAAGGAATCAGCCACAGGCGGGCCTGAGCTATATCCGTTCCAGGGCTGAAGAGCTGGGCATAGCGCCTGATTTTTACGAGCACACGGACATACACCTGCATGTCCCGGCGGGGGCCATGGCCGTCCGCGGGGGTGACCATGGTGAGCGCCATGGTGTCAATGCTTACCGGCAGGCTGGTGCGCTCGGATGTGGCCATGACCGGAGAGATTACGCTGCGGGGCAAAGTGCTGCCCATCGGCGGGGTGAAAGAGAAGGTGCTGGCAGCAAAGCGCGCGGGCATCACCACCGTGATACTGCCGCGCCTGAATGAAAAGGACCTGGAGGAGACACCCGATACGGTGAAGAAGGACATGACGTTTATCTATGCCGACCGCATTGAGGACGTGCTGAAGAACGCTTTGCTTGAAACAAATGCATAGAACTGCCAATTTACTGTTTGCAGATTACTATTGACAGCGCCCCGGTTGTTTTATAATTAAAGATACATAAAGCCACCTCTAAAAATGTCATTCCCGTGAAAGCTTGTCCTTGAATTTTTTAGTCGGGGACGGGAATCTATAACCAATTGAAATTACTGGACTCCCGCTTTCGCGGGAGTGACAGATTGGGAATTATTAGAGGTTCTCATAAAAGATGGGGTGCCATATGTTTGATTGCGAAAGCGACATAACCGGGAATACCGTGAGCGGGTTTTATTAACCTCCATCAGCACTGTGCTGGTTGAGGTTTTTTATTTTTATACACAACACAAGAAAAGAAGAGGCATGCACAAATGAATCTACAGCGAATTTTACTTATCTGTATCTCCTCCATCCTGATGACCATGGCCGTTTACCATTTTTCCCTGTCCAGCCTTATCAGCCTTAAACGATCGCGATATTTATATTTTTCCCTTTCCACATTTGGCGTGAGTATGTTTACACTGTTTGCTCTGCTTCTTACCTATCCCAACATTCCGGAAAAGATACTAATGTATCAACGGCTGCGGATAATAGGACTGATGATAGGCGCTTCAGCCTGGATTTTCTGCATGTATGATATATATTTTAAACACAGTATTGTACCCAAAGTAAATCTCCTGGTTACCCTGCTGTTTGCGGCCCTGGTTCCAACACCGGCGTTTCTTTCCCTGCCCATACGAAGTCTATCTGTTGATTTTATGGGGATACCATTTCAGTATCATCTTGCTAAGACAAATCCGGCATATTCTCTTTATGCCCTGTGCCTGATAGGAGTGT
>Ga0209777_10003891_pt1 | contig 18040 bp, 28 predicted proteins | sample FrelakmetHBP12HB_FD_187147 | JGI IMG/M metagenome (GOLD analysis project Ga0209777, IMG submission 187147) | Freshwater lake sediment microbial communities from the University of Notre Dame, USA, for methane emissions studies -HBP12 HB (SPAdes)... | ecosystem: Environmental > Aquatic >...
CGGGGTCGAGGTCGGGGTCGAGGTCGGGGTCGTGGTCGGGGTCGTGGTCGGGGTCGTATTGTAATTAATAGGTAGACAAAATGAGACGAGATGATGCGCAAATAGTAACAGTTTGTGATGCTTGTTTAATGGCTTGCTGCTGGCAAGGTGAATTTATGTGTGACCTGTCTAAAGACGCAGGAACAATTGATAAAACCGTTGCAGAGCTGAAACTTAATTTCTAAACCACCCCAGTAAAGGAAATTAAAATGCGTTTATATGTTTTAGAGAATACGGGTGAGGGTGTTTATTTTCAATGTCTAAACGAACAAGATATAAATAATAGGCTAGCAGAAGGGTGGTGGGATGGTTATACTATTTGGAAAGATAGTGATGTTGGACCGGGTAGTAGTTGTTGTCCCGAAGTTTATTGGGCAGAAAATATTCCTGAGAAGTCTGTTTTAATAATTCAAGGCCGTGTTTGTGATACTGTAAAAGAAGATGGTATTTTGAAACTGTTAACTCCAATGTTTCCGCTTGACAAGGAAAAAGTTAACGCAATAGAAGGTTTAGAAAATTCAAAAGAAATATTTAAAATTAAATAAAGGGTACAAGGATGTCCAGAGAAGTGAAGATGTTAAAACTATACAAAGATCGCATAGATCTAGAAGTTTTAAAGGCAGTAAATGGTATGACAGGCAACCAAGGGATCGATAATTTGGTAAAAGAACAAAAGCAGCATAGCCATGAAAGTGATCTAAGATATCAGCAATTAAAAAATAAATATTTTGATTGCTGTATTGAGGATCTTGTCAACAGTTTGCGATAAGGGGATGTTCGATGGAAAGACAATTAACTAAATATATTGCTGGTGAATTAAGTTTTGATGAGTTAGTTTATGTCCTTGATAATAACATTAGCACATTGGATATAGATAAAGTTGAGATGGTGGTTGATTCCTTATCGGAAAATATACGAAAAACCATGAACATGGTGCAAGGGCAGTTAAGGAGATTAGGGGATATAAAAGATTTGTGTACCGAAGAAAGAGCTAGGCAGGGATTATTGCCGAACGTTTAATAGGGGGATCGCATTGAATGGCTGATGAAGATGAAAAATTAAATATTGAAGCTGAAAAGTTAATGATGATTGTGTCAAATATCGTCAACGAATCGAAAGTACCAGTTTGTATCTCTATGGATCTAGATCAGTTAATGACTGAAAAAAATGTAGATCTATTTAATAAAGAAAAGTTAGATCCTATTAAAGCCTATTTCGTAGATATGTCGGCTAGGCTTCTCTATATGATGCACCGGGTATCGCTCAAAAGTAAAACGAACCATACAGTGGAAGATACCCTAGAGATTCCCGATTTAGTTAAGAAGGGATTTGAGACTATGTTGGAATGCTTTGAGGATGAACCTATTATAATTGTCGATCCCGATAGCAAGTACCTTAATTAAAGGAATACTAAAAGAATGGAGATGGTTTTAAATTTAGCCCAAGCTAAAAATTTCTTTGATGGTACAGATGACGAATGATCCTATATCACGGCACAGATTCAAAAAATCTAAAAAGTATATTAGAAAATGGTTTACTGGCGAGAAAGCACACCGGTAACCAAGTCTATGATGGTGACTTAGCTAGCAATAAAAATTTCACTTATTTAACTAGGTGGAATCCCGTAGCCCATGCCTATTCTATTGATGAGAATTCACCAGTTATTTTTAAAGTCGATGTAGATGAAAATGATTTATTTCCCGATGAGGATTTCATCGAAAGGTTATTGTCTTGGAATAGTGTTGCAGAAAATGGTGCTGTGTGGCAAGGAAACCCATCCGATATTGATATTGCACAATTTAAAGATATGTGGCGCAAGAGTTACGACATGTTTGGAAACGTGGCAATTAGACATGTTCCCCCCAGTAAAATTATTGGACATGTCGTATTAGACCCATCCGATTTTGATTACCATTGTGGCCTAGGCGCACAGGGGAATAAATTACAGGGTGATTTAAAAAATGAATTCCATTTCGTAGAAGGTGAATTAGTTAAAAAATATCTTAGACGCTTGGATATGCTTTTTTCCCGTGGGTGGGAACCAGTTAAACGAGACATATTAAAAGAGCGTCCCACTATGACGCTATCATTAAAAAAACCTACCGAACAAATTCGGGTAAAAGGTAAACGCCTTAATGTCATTTGTAAGCCAAATAATCTTTATAATATAAATACTTATGTGTGCGATGAATGGCAAGAAAATTTCCCTATTAAATTCCCAACTGTAGATAGTCGATTTTCGAAATTGGTGCAAGTACCTGAATCAGCGTTGAATAAATAAATATTTGACTAGGTATATTTAATTGGGTAGGAAATAGTTTTATATTTTTTTGAGGGGATTTAAATGAATAAAGTTGGTGAAGCAGCAAATGTTGTTTTATCGTCTAGTGTAGGCGGTGGTACTGCCGTAACTATCGTAGCCCTAGCAGGAGAAGTAGCTGGCCTTAGTGGTGCTGGCATTATGTCCGGGTTAGCTGCTGCCGGGGCCGTTGTAGGTGGTGGTGCTGCGGCTGGTATAGTTACCGTAGCTGCTGCCGGGGCCGTAGTAGATTTTGGCGTATATAAAGGAATTAAGTGGTTGTTCAACCGATGAATGAAGATGTAATTAAAATAATAAATCTACCTTTGTTAGAAATTAAAGCATGGCTTAGATATAATCACTTAGAAATACACGCAGAAGAACAGGATAGTGGTGATTACTATACTCGGATTATGCATGAAGGTTCTAGTGGAGACATTAAAGAAAATGGTAGGCTTGTTTCCGTATCCTCTAGGTGTAACAAACCAATAGATGCAATCGATTCTTTGGTTAATCGGATAAAAGGTAGAACTCTTGTGTTCCATCCTTCTGATTATAGATTGGAAGTAGATGTTCCTGCGAAAATATATTTCAATGGGATGCCTAGGGGGTAAGATAATTTCTAAAAGGATGGTATTATAATTGCGATATCAATGTGGTGCGGTATTATAGTTTGGTGGCTATAGTTAATATAACCACAAAAAGGGGCGGGGAAATGGATTAGAGGGGATAGATAGATAGGACAACTTGGTATTGGTCATCATCTTCACCGTATAAGACAACATCGGAAAACACTAACCTGTAATCTGCGATATCTACAATAGCCGGTGTATTGTCTTTGTAGATAACTTGCATACGTTGAAATTTTTTATTTTGGTAAACGCTTATAGCCATTTCCACACTATCCGGGTTAGTTTTAATTTCCCCTAGGGTAACAAGAAAATTGTGCTCTATTATCGATACCAATTCGTTTGCTGTTTTGTATACCTTATAAGTTTCCACAGAATCAGTAGAATCAGTAGAGTTAGAAAACGCCAATGTGGCAGATGAACAACTAAATAAACTAAATAAACTAAAGAAACAGAACCAAATAAAAAGTAAAATTAGTTTTTTCATAAATTTCTCCTTTTAATTTTTACGTACAAATCCCTTGAACCTTGGGCATTGCATTTACGGGTATAGCATTGAGTTGGGGTATTCTATGTCTATGGGGAAACTAAGGATCTATAAGAAAGTATACGGGATAGAATTATTCGTTGAGTTCCCTATACCAATAAAACATTCGCCTATTAATTCTCTGACTACCATCAGTCAACTACGGCTATTCCCATCAGTTGGTAGACCGATGAGAAATTTTACCGGCTTATCTATAAATAAATTAACCATTTAAAAAATTAAAAGCAATTTATTTTTACTAAATGGTTAGCAAGACAATTTAATCCCACTAACTACAGTACGTTACATATTAAATTATTTAATTTTATAATTGCCTTGCACTACCGGAATTATACTGGTAAGTACACCGCAAGTGCAGTTTAAGTGCGTAGGAAAATAATTAAATGAACTACTCGAAAAATTCGAGTAGTTCAAAAATGGTAAAAATGGGAAAGATGGAAAAAATGAAAAGAACAACAAAAAATGGCCTATACGGTTTTGGTGTGTTAGCTGTTGCGGCAGGTATAGGATTTGCGTTAGCGAGTGCAATCGAAACCATGCTGAAGTCACTAGAACCACCCAAACCTAAAACTAGGAAAGTAGTTACAACGCTATCGAATATATCCTATTATGATGGAGATTCCCATGGATAAAAAAGAAAAAATATTTTTTTATTTCGATTTATTAATTAAACTGAGAAACGATTTTAAAACCATGAGCTATATTGACGCTGGTGCTTTGACAGGTACGCATTATAGACATGTTTATAGGTATCTGGGGAACATTCAATTGGGCATAGATGTTTATAACTCATCTAGCGGTGTAGCCCCTATACCACATATCAACGCCCTTGTTGTGCGTAAGAGGGATAATAAGCCGGGAGATGGGTGCAATACTACAAGACCCAGTACCGTACTTGGTTTTGATTACACAAACCATGTACAAGAGATTAGAAATATATTAGAGTTCATTTTAAAGCCATGCTTCCTACAGCTACATTCGGATAAATCGCATGAATACAAAGTCGAGAAGTTCGCTGAGTTGTGGATGAAAAATAAGATGTGACTGTAAAACGATTTTGGTCAGTTAGTTTTGAGAGGTGTCAATGGATGCAAAACAAAAGCTGGAAGAACGTCTACAAATCGACAAGTGGGGTTGCATAAGTTCTTTTATTAGATCCCATGATATTGGGTCTACTGTAACCAAAAAAGAAATATTAACTAAATATTCTTTCAGCAAAGACCGTGTTAACGAATATTGTTGTTTACTTGAAAAAAATGGTTTTATTTCCAAAAATGATGCCGAAGGATCTTATAAGGTATGCAAGGAAATACCTAGGGGATTTAGATACAAACAAGCTAGAGATTACAAACCTACCAGCTAATTGGGGGAAATAATATGGATAAACAAAAAACATCTAAATTCCTCAAAAAAGTAATTTGTGCTGTATTGGATGGGTACCTATTTTCCGATGAAAACCCACCCCGGCTAACTATTAAAGCTTTCTTAGCTATGCAGGGGTTTAGGTTAAACGATGATGGGGTAGTTTACAAGGGGGATGATATAATAGGTCTATTGGAATACACGCTTAAAAGTGAAGCTGGTAAACCTGACTATGTGTTGAAGATGACCCAGTACGCACCTATTGTGACGTTTGGTGTTGAGCTAATTGATGATATAGATAATTTTACAAAAACATATGGTGGTGAACCGGTCAAGGACATATGAAAATATTGTTAACATCCATTCTATTGTGTTTGGCAGTTACATTTGTTGTGTGGATTTATTTATTTATTTTTAGTATATGGAAAACAAGAGAAATATACTGGGATCATAGACACATCCCCCGAAAAAATAAATAAGCAAAAGGATTATTAAGTTGATACCGGAGCTACATTCGAAAGTACGGATGGCGGCTAAAGCCCACCCCGAATACACCCTAAAAGAAATTGGTAATTTGTTTGGTTTAACTCGCCAGCGTATACACCAAGTGATCAAAGAGATTGGACCGCACAACTATAAACTTAAACAAAAGGGCTGTAAACGCAAGGTTGTGTTGTCAAAGTTAGAAATACAAACAGCAATTAAAACAAAAATACGCCAAGATGATTTCATACGCCAACACAGTACAAGTTTATCAACATTGAAATATTTCCTTGATATGTATGGGTTGGTTTGGCCGAAAAGAATACACAACGAAAAAATTAAATTAAATGATTTAAAAGAAATGATACGGAAGCATCCCGATTATTGCTTAAGAGAATTAGCTGCTCATTTTAAGGTTACTGCATCTGCTATCTCTAATCGGATCAGGTACCACGATTTACCATATCTAAAAAAGAAAAATTAATTCCGGTCAGGGCAAATCTACTCCGCCCCACTCACCTCTTATGGTCCTGCGACGGGGCTGTATGACCTGAGAGTTGTCTTCCATATCGTTACCTATTCTGTAGGTTAAAATATACTATGCTTTAAATAGGAAAAAGCCCGTAAGTTTCCTTACGGGCTTTTCTCTTGTACGTAGGTTAACCATGAACCTTTCCAAGATTTTTTGTGTTTCTCAGTTAGTGGTACCGCAAACAAAAAAATAAAAAATCGGTAATCCAGAAACCACTCGCTAGGAATTCAACCCGTCCCTGATCAGTGGGACTTGTCGGTAGCATGGTACACCAATTGAACTCCGTTATCGATGGATCTTTAGCTACGGATTAAAAATAGGAACCTACTTTATAATCCTAAATCGCTGGGTACGAAACTAAATTCCATCGACATCAGTGATAGTACCCAAAGGGAAAAAAGATGTCAATACTTTTCCCAATTGCATTATATTTAATATATAACTTCCGAATAATTGGGATCAATATGGATAAAATAATATTGGCACTTTACAAGGTACTCGCAGCTAAGAAAACCTACTACCACGGTACTTCGTCTAAGTTCTTGAAAAATATACTAAAACAAGGTGTGATCCCTGAAACGAAAGAAGGGGTATGGAAAGAGGATGGGAATGCCGATGCAATCAACCCTTCCCGAAAAAGTTTAGGCGGTTCCTACTGGGCAGAAAGACCCTCTACAGCAGATAGGTATGCTGGTGATGCCAGCAGGAAGCTAGGTGGCAACAGGTTATATATTGCTGCTTCACTCGAAACAAAGACCAGTATACCGGATGAGGATGATTTCATTAGTATAATTAACAGGGGAATAGGTAAGTTATGGGGTGAAGATTATAACACATCTGGTGAACCGGCTGTAATGTTTAATTATTTATCTATTCGGCTGGGTAAAAAAGCCGGTAGGGATGCAATAGCCAATTGGCGCAAAATAGTTACATCTTGGTTAGACCCGATCATGGGTACCGATAAATATAAAACCAATGAATTTTACAAAATATTGGATAGGGTTCTAGTAAGTGAACTAGAAAGAAAATTATCCCATTTAAAAAACGATGGGATGTACAATTATGCATATTATATGCGTACTGAATTGGATCGTTTGATATCGGGCCAAGTGGATGTAGAAACTTATTTAAAAAGATTTCCTAAACTAACCCCCGAAGAAGGTGAAGAAGGTAGAAGGAAATATGTCGATCTATTATGCAGAAAAACTAAAAAGGTTGTAGAGCAGGAAAGAAATATAGGCGGTACCCTGCGAATATTAACTCCCGTAAAATTTAGTGGAGCTAATCATATCACAATGATTATGGAAGCTATTGAGCATGAAAAAGAAGGCCGTTGTTGGTTTGAATTCAAAGTTCACTACGGAACAATACCATCTGAATTCCTAACTAGTTGGAAAGAAATGATGGGCTACCCATACGAAATAGCTGCATAGGGATTAAATATGTCATTAGTTAAAACTAAAAGAGAATATATAATAGCAGCGTTACAGAAGATTATTAGGGCAGCACATACCAATTTAAATGACAAAATAAAATACTTTGAAAGTTTTCTCCCAGATCCAGAAGATGAATTTGCTGAATACGATGATTCCCTAAGTCAAGAACAGCCAGCCAACATATATGATCGAATTAAAAAAGCACTAATGCTAGAATTCTTATGGCACCGTGTCGATGAATTGCAGCGTAAAAAAATAAACTACCAGTATAAGAAATTAGATATAGTTGAGATATTGGCCTATCTATATGTAGTTCTTTACCACGGCATGTATATGCTAAAAGGTAAAGGTAGTGACATTATCGAAGTAATAAATAAAATAAAAAGAAGCCATGATTTTCTATCAGAGATACACGCCTTAACCATAGCTCTCAATTCAGTACACCACTATGGTAAAATTATACCCGATTATATAGGAATTTTGAGTGATGCTGAATTAGATGAGCTATCGAATATTTCTGAAGAAGAAATTAAAAAGTATGCAAAAGAAATAAAGGTGCCGTTAAGTTAACGATATTACATCATCTATTGGATCGGTTTGTGTTATCCACGAATCTCTTAAAATTTCATATGTCATATCTTTTAAAACTGTTAAATTATGTTTAATTTTTGTTTCGTTTATTTCAAGTTCTTCAAATTCATCAAGTCGATCTTCAGCCCTACGTTTCAACATTTTTATTACATTCCAAGCCCTATTTTGAAACTTTATAAATTGTTCATCTAGAACTTTTTTTGCTTCTACTTCTTGGATATTCAAATTCTCCACAAAGTCCCAAAAAGTTTCTATATGTGTAATGTGCTCTGCATGGAAACTTTCAATTATAGCTTTAGCTTGTTTGATAGCTTCCCTGATTTCTTTTTTTCGTTTCAAATCCCTAAATTTTTCGTAGGGTGTTATTGTTGCGGAGATACTAAACGGACGATTACCTATTTCTTTAAGGCTATTAAAGTAATTTTCCAATAACGCTTCAGTGAATTCCCTTAATTTTTCTATGTTTGTCTCTATCTCTGCCATAGATGTATCCCATAAATAACTACGATTAAATTTCTGCATTTTTCTTTAAAAGAGAAATGGCTAAATCCAATGTCAATCTCTCGAAAAGTAACAACCTATCAAATTGAGATTTGTATTTTGGTAGTGTGTCCACTTTCTTTGACTTAGCTTCAAGCATTAGTTTTCTTGAATAATTACGAACACGTTTAAGTGCTGATTCAAAATTTTTTAAATATTGCTCGGCATCTTTGATGTCATTTAATACTTGTGTGGTTATTGCTTTTGGTCCGTTTAGTTTAATGGCTAGTTTAGAATACTGAAGTGCTTTCCTAGCAAACGCCAAATCAACACCTTCAGTGTATTGGACTATACGGTCAAGAAATTCTTTGTGGGTTTGTTCCAGTTTTTTACTGGAAAAATCGGAAACACCGGCAGATACTTCCGTAGTTTGTATATCAAGATTTTCAAATGTATCTACAACTTCGTTTAATGAAGCGGTAAAATCATTTAACCATTTTACTAATGCAACATCGAAAGAATCACAACTCAGATAAACTAAGGTATCCAAATCTTCTACTGCTTTTATTATTCTTTTTGCGAATCTATTATCCATAACTTCCCCCCAGTATCATAGTAGACATTTGCAAAAACAAGAGCAGTTATAACTAACTATATTTAAAAGAATTTTTAAAATAACATATGCTTGTAAATTGAACAATTGCCTAAATATTAGGCAATTTTCCCAATCATTGCACCATTTCCCGCAAGGTAGCTATCCTAGTTTTTAGCTCCACTAATTTTTCGGCTAGTGAAATACTGTCATTATAGACGTTGGCAACAGATTTAGTTACTGCGGTATCATCTAAAGGCTTCAATGGCTGCTCTGCGATATCCCCAATTAATAGTGCTCCCAGTTTAGCTAGTTCAGATAGAGATAGGTCAACAGCTTTGTGGCAGCATTCCAGTGCGGATAGGATTGTTACTTTTTCTTCGTTACTACCCATGTCTTCCATAATCCATACCTTTCTTTTATTAAGTGTACCACCCTTTTAATCTTAATATGGGTGCATACTTTAATGTGCATGTGTGTCGGTCTTTCCCGACTGTCACTACTTTTTGCTAGTAGCCGCACCCTTCGATAACCCCCCAAGGGTGAATGGCGTTGATTCCCCAACCATCATAGCCTTAATGCAGCTAATACCTGTTCTTATCTTATCCTACTTAAGCACAATAAAGTATGCCACCCTTTTTCTTTTAAGTGTGTATTTTCAAACCACATTAATATCTTCCCGGTCAATACTGGTAACGAGCAATCTTCCTGTTTTGCCGACGACAAATTTGTGCATTTCATAATAGCCGATCTGTTTACCGACCTGCACACCGTGTCTAAAAATAGATTCTACTAATCCCTTCCACGGAATATAAACATCATCAGCAGCATCCGCTACTCTACTCTTTAAGAAGTCAAGCATAGCTGTTTGCGAATTCAATAATTTTTGCAATTCTTCTTCTAAAAATATGTCTTCCATATTTCACCTTAAATTAAATTTGAATTCTCCGATTGCCGGTAGCTGTGAGTTTCTTGGTAAGTTCAGCAGTAGCTTGTTCTTGCTCTTGTTGTCTTTTTTGTTCTTGTTCTTTCTTCTGTTCTTGTTTCTGTTCTTCTGTTAGCCCTTGGTATCCAGCAGGTAGGGCTGTTAGTCCTTGGTATCCAGTAGCTAGATTATTAAATATATTATTGGCAGCATCATTTAATCTTTGTGCATTGGTTACTGCGTTTTCGTACATGTTCGAAAAAATTGTGGGTGAGTAGTCGCCTATCAATTTGAAATTGGCGTTCGCTACGGAATCTATTATATCTGCATCCATAGATGTTCCTACTGTTGTTGTATCAACAGATTTGTTTTTAAAGAACCAACTCATTAATATTCCCTCAACCACTTGTACTACATACCACGTTATGTTATTTGTATAGGTATAACAAGAAAATTCAAAAATTGGTAGGGAATATTTATGAAGCTAAAATTGAAAGAAATCATATGGGAAGTTACTGGTAAATGTAATAATGGCTGTACTTATTGTGGATCTAAAGATGTCTGGAAAACAGATATTGATGAAGTTAAGGTTAAAAAAATAGCCGACCGTATAGCCGAATATCCCCCGGAAGAAATCGATATCAGTGGTGGCGATCCCCTACTTGTTAGCCTACATCTTCACAAACATATTGTTGATAAATTAAAACCCACTACCAAATGTAAAATTTTAGTTAACCCTAAATCATTTCAGAATGCAGAAACCATAGAAAAGAACATGGAAAAACTACGCCTTTATGATTGGGTAGGCGTGTCAATTAATACTGTTGAGGAATTAGATTTATTTAAACAATTAAATTTTAATGATATTAATTATACCGTTATTACTAATTTTAATTTAACGAACTTTTTCTGTGTAGACGATTTCGCCAAATTCGTATTGGAAAAAGATGTACTCTGGCAAGTCCAATTTACGATGTACCACAGCAAAGATAAAGAACACCAACTAGCATTATACAATTACCCGGCAGCAATTGATAAATTAAGTGCTGAATTATCTAAATATCCTAAATTGAAAATTCTCTTTGCTGATAATGCCAACCACGGGGAGTGCATGGCGGGTATCCATTCCGTTGGTATCTTGGCTACCGGTGATGTTGTTCCTTGTCTCTCTATGCGTTCATGGTGTGATGTTAACAGGCAATCAGAAGGTAATCTGTTAAATGCCAAGTTAAAAGAAATCTGGTATAGTGGTTTTGGAGAAAATCGTTTCGAAAATTTTAAATGCTGTAAAGATGTTTGCAATAAATGCCTTTTGAAGTATGTGCATGTAACACCCATTACGATAACCTCAGATGGTCCGGTAAAGGTATATGGCCCATACGGGGTTGTTGATGTAAGCAAATTCGGTCTGGGAAAGTATAAGGTAGATGGTGTTACTGCTTATGCAGTTCAAACATTACCAGTGACAGCCGTGTACGCATGTTCTACAGGAGAATTTTCTGGTTTCCAGCAAATGTCAGATGCATGTCAGAAGCAATATATTACAAATTGTTTAGCAGATAATAAACCAACGTAATCGTAGTTTTTTGCTAGACAATGCTCTATAATACAGTTAGGTTGATAAAGCAGAATTTTGGTAAAACATCCCATAAACCCCGTTAGATAAGAAACGGGGTTTATTTTTAAGGAGTAATAATTATGCGGATGCTGGCAAGAGTTCAATTTGATCCTTTTGAAATGGATGCCGTATTACGTTTACAAGATCATCTAAAACAAAATGATATTGATCTAGTATTAGATCCCAACCATAGCAGGGTAGATGAACCTATCCTTAATTATATTAACCCCTATATTAGATATTCCACCCCGGAAACAATTTTAAATATGCATGTACGTAGCGGATTTAAAAATATTTTTTCTAAAAATGTACCTATCTCATATATGCGTAATAATTGTGATGACTTCCATACGACAAACGGTATGTGGTATTATGCTAGACCACCTGCGGATATGATACCCATCCTAATGGTAGTACACGCTAGAGATATCTATCTAAACCTTACCCTTAATGCATTAGTTTATAGTTTACAGTTTGATTCAGAAGTACCCGTACATATTTTAATGAGTAGTCCCACACATGAAGTTAGGAACGTAGTCGATAAGTTTAAAAATAAAATACCCAATTTATTTATTTACGAAACCGAAACCAATGTTTGTTTAGCTGGGATAAATATACTATTGCAGCACCTGCAACCTGAGAAATTTATCATACTAGAGGAAGATTTTATATTACCTCAAAACCTAAAAGCTGTGATGCCCTACTGGAATAGGATATTTAATGAGAGATTAAATTATTTCGATGTTGTAGGTTTCAGTACCAGTGTTGAAAACTCATCGGCAGATCATTTTTCAGTGTTAACTAAAACTGAATCCAAAAATACATTTACATACAATTGGAAAAATATAGAAGGTGTTGCACATGTGACGGGAAATACATTATGTACCACTACGCAACATTATTTAAAAAAATCACTTCGCAATCCACCTTTTTATATTACCCCCGATGGTACGCTTATGAATAGTTCCAAGTGGTCTATCTGTTCCATTACCGGATACCATATCGGTTTTAACCAAGAAATGGATTATGGGATTAATTTATTAAACGATAGTAGGTTTCCTGTTCCTGCTGTAGATCAAGTTTTAATTGATCGTAAAAGCGGTGAGAAATTTAATTATAAACTGACCGATGTTTTTAATTTAATTAAAGATTAAGGGGTAGCCTATGGGTAAAAAAATAATTATTCAAATAATTGTTGGATTGGTTATTGGGATTCTATTCGCTATGGCCAAGAGAAATTATGAAACAGTTAAAATTGTTAGCGAAAGTTGTGAAAGACAAGGTGGTATTTTCGTAGGCCATTTCTTCTCAGACGATGTATGCTATATTGGGATAGATAATTAATAGTTCTTCCAACGGTCACATTTAACCGGCCTATCATCCTCATAGACTTGTTTTTGTTTTGGGTAACTGTAGATTTTGTTATCTTTATCATATAGTAACAATGAGGATCTAACATGCATCACAGCCAAAATAACGTAGATATGCTTCATAAGATACTAGTATATGCCGATTTCAAAGCAGTTCAAAAAAAATATATAGATCAGGGTATCCCCGAAGAAACCGTTAAGCAGTACCTAGAGGACTTTAAAAAACTTAGGGATACTAGGGATCTCGGTACCAATAAAGACATAGACCAATGGGGTAGGAAGCCTTGGAGTGAATTTAAGGAATTCGTAGATAAAACCAAGGAAGAAAAAACTAAATCTGCTGAGAAAAAGTTAAAGAAAACTGAAGGTGCGGAACTTATTGGTGAGAATGAGGATTGGCTTGCATATCACATAACTACCTTTGAAGCCTGTAAACTATATGGCGCTGGAACTAAGTGGTGTATAACTGAGGAAAGTGGTTACCACTGGAAACAATACAGTGTCTTAAATAACATCTACTTCCTTATCTCTAAACACTTAGATAAATCTAACCCGCTTTATAAAGTAGCAGTAATACTTGGAGAAGAAAAAGGAGAAGAAAAAGGAGAAGAAAAAGAAGAATATTGGAATGCGGAAGATAATCAAATATCAAAACCCCCAAAATTAGCTGGCATTAAGTTTAAGCCGTTTAAACTTAATGATGTAAGTGAAGCGGTACAACTTGAAGCCGTTAAACAAAATGGCTATTCAATTAAATATATAAAAAATCCAAGTGAACAAGTACAGCTAGAAGCTGCTAAACAATGTGGCTTCTCAATTAAATATATAAAAAATCCAAGTGAACAAGTACAGCTAGAAGCTGTTAAAAAAAATGGCAATTCTATTAAATTAATAAAAAATCCAAGTGAACAAGTACAGCTTGAAGCCGTTAAAGAAGATACTTTTTCGATTCAACATATAGAAAATCCAAGTGAACAAGTACAGCTTGAAGCCGTTATACAATATGGCTATTCAATTCAATTCATAAAAAATCCAAGTGAACAAGTACAGTTTGAAGCTGTTCACGAAGATGTCGATTCGATTCAATACATAACAAAGCCTAGTAAAAAAGTACAGCTTGAAGCTGTTAAACAAAAGGGAGTTTTAATTCAATTTATAAAAAATCCAAGTGAACAAGTACAGTTTGAAGCTGTTAAACAAGATGGGGATTCGATTAAGCATATAAAAGATCCCAGTGAACAAGTACAACTTGAAGCCGTTAAAAAAAATGGCCTTTCGATTCAACATATAAAAAATCCAAGTGAACAAGTACAACTTGAAGCTGTTAAACAATATGGCCTTTCGATTGTTTATATAAAAAATCCAAGTGAACAAGTACAACTTGAAGCCGTTAAAAAAAATGGCAGTTCGATTCAATATATAAGATATCCAAGTGAACAAGTACAGCTTGGGGCTGTTAAACAAGATGGCCATTCAATGGCTTATATAAAAGATCCAAGTGAAAAAGTACAGCTTGAAGCTGTTAAACAAAATGGCAGTTCGATTCAATATATAAAAAATCCTAGTGAAAAAGTTAAAAAGGCAGCTAAAAGATCATCTGAAGCATCTGTGGTAGTAGCTGATTTCAAATCAGTTCAAAAAAAATATATAGATCAAGGTGTCGATGAACCCCTAGTCAAGCAATACCTAGATGAATTTAAAAAACTACGGGATACTAGGGATCTTGGTTCCAACAAAGATATAGACCAATGGGGTAGAAAACCTTGGAGTGAATTTAAGGAATTTGTTGATAAGACAAGTAAAGAAAAAACTAAATCCACTGAAAAGAAATTAAAGAAAATAGAAGGTGCTAAACTAGTCCATGAGGACGATGAATGGCGTGTCTATAAAATAATTACATATGATGCAGCAGCTTTATATGGCAGCGGTACAACGTGGTGTATTACACATGTGGATAGTTGGAACGATTATGTTCGTGAGCATATTTGTTTTTATTTCCTTATTTCCAAGACTAGGGATAAGACTGATCCCCTATATAAGATAGCCGTTAAAACTGCCAAAAGATTTATTCAATACTGGAATGCTGAAGATGAGACATTTACCCTAGATAAAATAGAAAATTACGATATTCTTTCCATGGAAAAGAAACACCTGTTTACTTGGTTTGAAGCGGAACCATCTCTAAAGGCGGCAGCTAGTCTCGTTATAGCCGATTTCAAAACGGTACAAAAGAAATTCATTGATCAAGGTATTGCTGAAGAAATAGTTAAGCAGTACGTAGATGACTTCAAGAAACTTAGGGATACTAGGGATCTCGGTACCAATAAAGACATTGACCAATGGGGTAAGAAGCCTTGGGAAGATTTTAAAAAGTTCGTAGATACCACCAAAGAAGAAACTACTAAAACATCGCAAAAGAAAATAGAAAAAGGTGGGGCTGAGTTAGTATCTGAAAATGGCGATTGGCGTATTTATAAAATATTAACCCATAAAGCAGCTATGGCCTATGGCGCAGGAACCAAGTGGTGCGTAACGCAAAAAAATGCTAGGTACTGGCGTAAATATTTACGGGAAGGTTATTGCTTTTATTTTTTGATTTCTAAAAGTAGGGATTCCCAAGATTCATTTTACAAGGTAGCTGCCCAAGTACATAGGGAAAATAAAGAAATTAAATATTGGGATAGTGAGGATAAAATAATACCCGATAATGAATTAGATTTTATTAAAGAATTACCTAAATACGAATTGAAATATTTCGATTTAGATCCTAGTGAAACTAAGGACATTAGCGATTTAATTACATTGATCAATGATTATGTGGGTCATTACGATGCGTACCATATGGACACATCACACAATAAAGAAATTATCCTCAAGTTAATACGTCAAAAGAAATATGACTTTAGTAATTTAAAACCTACTATTAAAAAGGATATAGATTATTTAAAAGAATTGTTGCGTGATGCACCACCTACATTTACTATGGATTATACCGAAGTAATCGATTCAATAAGCTTCGTTGAATTTTCACGGGGTAATTTAGATGTTAAAAATGAAATAGCAGCAATCTCAGTAGGAACAAGTAAATTTAATTTATTAAAAGAAATAGGCGATGAGTTGGATAGGTTAACCCCAGAAGAAATGTCAAACTTAAAGGATGGTGTCGAAGGTAGGCTTGGTAAAAAAGGTGAGTTTTATTATGTGGAAGTAGGTGATATATATGATCGTTACGTTTTAGTTCTAGATGAAGATCGTCTACAACGTATGATTAAAACCTTAGAACCAGTATCGCAAAAATATAGTTAAAGGTATTTAAATGAAAACCACTTTCAAGGAAATAGCTATTATACCCGCACAACCTAAACATTTGACAACAGAATACATTCGAAAGGCATACCGGGATTTAAGAGTTAATCTAGGTTTAACTTTAAGGGATGCTAGTGCCTACCTTGGGGTAGATAGTTCCACCCTATCCCTTATAGAACATGGTCCAATAGATCCCTTATTGCAGGACAAAACACAACAGGTTGATGCTATCTGTCATGTATGCCATAATAGCTTTAAAGCGCATCCGCTTTATATGGGTAGTGAACCGGTAGTATTTCCATATTGGGTATGCGATAAATGTAAAAAATAAAGGGGTGGACTACTTTAATGGTCTTTTAGGGGGCAACTATTAAACCTGAACATTTCCAAGCAGTTAAATCATGTAAGGATTGTATATTCTTTACATATAGGGGAAAATGGTGTTGGGAAAATGGATTCTATGTTGGCGATGAACATTCTTATGTATGTAAAGACATTATACCAAGAACAGATAATAATGATAGAAGAACAGAGGAGCAAAAAAGGTGGGAAAAATAAGATCAATCAATATGCCATCCATTAAAAAATAAATAAAGGGAATGTAGATTAATGCTCAAAGCACCTAACCCTGAAATTGAATATATCCTAACTTTCGACTACAAGAATGCGTTTAGGGATATAGTAGTACCTAAAGATACGGTAGTAACAAATGTAACATATACTGGCAGTATGCTCTACTTCACAGTTAAGGATACCGGTAAAACCCATTCAACTTTTTATGGCTATATGTTTGCGGAGAATACCCCGGAGAATTTAAAAAGGTTAGCCATAGCTAGGGAAAAGAGGGAGCATTATTTTAGGGCCAGAAAAGAAATAGATGAAGCATACAATGCCGTAGATAGTATACTTGGACCCTTTGAGAAATGTTAAAAAATGTTAGACCTAAGAGGATTTACTGGATTCGCTACCTTGTGTGGGGATAATTCAAAAGAAGCTAGTACCATTTTGATGTACTCCATGACACACGATATACCATTAGCTAAAATACCGAACAAAGGTATTAAATGCCCCGATGATTTAATTCCCTGTGGTAGCGTTGAATGGTGTATGAAATCTCTAGGTGAAATAGATACTACACCTAACTATTATCCCGATTGGTTGTCTAGCTATTTCCATAGGAAGATATGGCAAGAAAACAAATGGCCCCTTCAAAGAGTATTTATTAAACCTTCCGATAGGGATAAAAGGTTTACCGGATTTATTACTTCGGGTACCTACCGAAAGAAAAAGAAACCACCTTTCTGGTGCTCTGAGATAGTTCATTTTGAAAATGAATGGCGCTACTATATAGCTAGGGGTAAGATTCTTTGTGGGGAATGGTACTTTGGCGATGAGATCAATACCCCGAATGCACCCACTTTAAATTTAAATATCCCCCCTGATTATTGTGGTGCCGTTGATTTTGGAATGCTAACCACCGGGGAATTGGCTTTAGTGGAAGCTAATAGTTCCTTTGCTTGTGGCTGGTATGGAACAGTTATTTAAAAATATTTGATTTTTTAAAGCAATTTTTTGCACATTTTTTGCATAGGTGTGGTTGGGTATCGGTTTGTTTACCTAACCCATTGTAATTGTAACTGTAACTGCTGTAAAGGAATTGGACGCTATGCAAAAATTAATCACCTACACCACACTAATACTATGTACTCTTATTTTATCATGTAAAAAAAGAAGTGATGATAGCCCTGCTGCGGCTGATCCAACACCGGCACCAACGCCAACGGTATCTACACCGATACCAACAGTAGCTACCCCGGAAACGACTACACCC
>Ga0209777_10003892_pt1 | contig 18038 bp, 15 predicted proteins | sample FrelakmetHBP12HB_FD_187147 | JGI IMG/M metagenome (GOLD analysis project Ga0209777, IMG submission 187147) | Freshwater lake sediment microbial communities from the University of Notre Dame, USA, for methane emissions studies -HBP12 HB (SPAdes)... | ecosystem: Environmental > Aquatic >...
TGGATGGTGGCCAGGGACGGAATTGAACTTGAGGCGTTTTGCGGGCGTGAGTGAGGCGCAGCCGACCGCGAGCCCGCAGCCGAAATCCCGAGCGCAGCGAGGGACCTGGAAGCTCCTCTGAATTGATGGGGCAGATGGTGGCCAGGGACGGAATTGAACCGCCGACACGCGGATTTTCAGTCCGCTGCTCTACCAGCTGAGCTACCTGGCCATTCCCTGTCGCTGCACCGTGGAAGTGCGATACGGAAGGAGTTGCTCTTGCTCTGGAACGAAGAAATTATAACAGCCGCGTTCCATCCGGCAAAGCGGCCGCCTGTCGCGGGACCGGCGTTCGTAGCGCCCTCCTGCGGTGTGCGTTGCTCCCGCCCCGGCTCATCCCGCGCAGCCGAAACTCTGTCCGGGCAGGTCGCAGAACCGGCCGGCCATCATCGTCGCCGCGCAGTGATTGGCGCCGAACCAGTAGGGGATCTCTCGGTAGTCGTCGAGCCGGAAGAATGCCAGGTCGGCGTCCTTCCCCGGCCTAAGGCTGCCTTTGGACGCCTGCAGGCCTAGGGCGTAGGCTCCGTTGATGGTCGCCGCCACCAGCGCCTCCTCCGGCGACATGCGCATCTGCGTGCATGCCAGCGAGCAGATGAACGGCATGCTGCTGGTGGGCGAACTGCCGGGGTTGTAGTCCGTGGCCAGCGCCACCGGCACGCCTGCATCCAGCAGCTTGCGCGCCGGCGGGTAGCGATGGCCAAGAAAGTAGTTCGCGCCCGGTAGCAACGTCACCACCACGTCCATGTGCGCCAGCAGGGAGATGTCCTCATCGCCCACGTGGTCCATGTGGTCGAGGGCCAGCGGCCGGTACTGCAGGATCGGTTCCAGCCGCGCTCGCGAGAGCTGCCCCAAGTGCAACCGGACCTTCAGGTCGTGCTCGCCGGCGGCTGCCAGCACCTGCGTCGTCTGCTCCGGCGTGAATGCCCCGCGCTCGCAGAAGACGTCCACAAACTTCGCCAGGCCCTGCCGCGCCGCTTCCGGAATCATCTCCCGGCAGACCTGCTCCACGTAGGCGTCCGCGCTTGCAGCGTCGGGCGGGACGGTGTGCGCGCCCAGCAGCGTGGGCACCACGGTGCCGCTCCACTGCTGCGCTGCGCGTCGAATGGCCCGCAGCGACTTCAACTCCGCGACGGCCTCCAGCCCGTAGCCCGACTTCGCTTCCACCGTGGTCGTCCCCTGCGACGCCATCTCACGCAGGACGTCCAGCACTACGGCGGCCAGGTCCCCTTCCTTCGCCTTGCGCACCCCCTCCAGGCTCGCGCGGATGCCGCCGCCCGCCTGCGCAATCTGCTCGTAGCTTTCGCCCGCGATGCGCCGCTCGAAATCAATGAGCCGTGGCGCCGTGAAGACCGGGTGGGTGTGCGAGTCCACGAATCCCGGAAGCACCACCATGCCGCTGCAATCCAGCTCGAAGAGCTCGCGGCGATGCTGCTTCACCCAGGGGTCGCGCAGCATCTTGGGTGTCGGCTTCACGGAGACGATCCGCCCGCCCGCAATCAGCACCGCGCCGTCCTTCATCGGGCAGACGTTCTTCATCCCCACCCCGCGCCGCGGCCCGTCCTCGCCCGGCGGCGCGCACATCGTCAGCAGCTGCGAGATGCTGTGCAGGAGGAGAGGGGGCTCGCTCGCCTGTGCCGCTCGGATAGTCTTCTTCTTCGCTGACATCTAGGTTCTCTTTCCAATCCGGTTGCAGTAGCAGAGACAGCTACTTCTGCATCGGAATCTTCACGCCCGCGCGCTCGGCAAAAGCCTTCGCGTCGTCATAGCCGGCGTCCACATGGCGCGCCACGCCGATGCCAGGATCATTCGTCAGCACGCGCTCAATGCGCTTCGCCATCGCGTCCGTGCCGTCGCACACCGTCACCTGCCCGGCGTGCTGCGAGTAGCCGATGCCCACGCCGCCGCCGTTGTGGATGGAGACCCACGACGCGCCCGACGCCGTGTTCAGCAGCGCATTCAGCAGCGGCCAGTCGGCCACGGCGTCCGAGCCGTCTTTCATGCTCTCCGTCTCGCGGAAGGGCGAGGCCACTGAGCCGCAGTCCAGGTGGTCGCGGCCGATGACGATGGGCGCGCCGATCTTCCCTGCCTTCACCAGCTTGTTGATGGCGAGGCCGAACTCGGCGCGCTCGCCGTAGCCCAGCCAGCAGATGCGCGAGGGCAGCCCCTGGAATTTGATCCGCTTGCGCGCCAGGTCGATCCAGCGGCTCAGTATCTTGTTCTTCGGGAACATCTCCAGCACCAGGTCGTCGGTCACGGCAATGTCCTTGGGTTCGCCGGAGAGCGCCGCCCAACGGAACGGCCCGCGTCCCTCGCAGAAGAGCGGCCGGATGTACGCGGGCACGAAGCCCGGAAAGTCGTACGCGTTCTTCACCCCGCGCTGGAAGGCGAAGGTGCGGATGTTGTTGCCGTAGTCGAAGGTCACGGCGCCCATCTTCTGCAGCTTCAACATGCCTTCCACGTGGCGGGCAATGGCATCGAGTGAGCGCTGTTCGTAGGCCTTCGGGTCACGCGCGCGCAGCTCGAGCGCCTCCTGCAGCGACATGCCGTTGGGCACATAGCCGTTCAGCGGATCATGTGCACTGGTCTGGTCGGTCAGAATGTCCGGCACCACGCCGCGCTCGGCCAGCTCGGGGATGATGTCAGCGCAGTTGCCGACCAGTCCCACGGAGATATTCTCCTTCTTGCGCACGGCGTTCTTCAGGATGCGTAGTGCCTCGTCGAGCGTGTTCACCATGAAGTCGCAATACCCGCTGCGCAGGCGCTTCTTGATGCGCTCCGGGTCCACGTCAATGCCGAGGAAGGCCGCGCCGGTCATGGTGGCTGCCAGGGGCTGGGCGCCGCCCATGCCGCCCATGCCGCCGCTGACAATCAGCTTGCCCGCCAGGTCTCCGCCAAAGTGCTTGGTGCCCGCCGCCGAGAAGGTTTCAAACGTCCCCTGGATGATCCCCTGCGAGCCGATGTAGATCCACGAGCCCGCCGTCATCTGCCCGTACATCATCAGCCCGGCGCGCTCCAGCTCGTTGAACTTCTCCCAGTTCGACCAGTGGCCCACTAGGTTGGAGTTGCAGATGAGCACGCGCGGCGCGTACTCGTGGGTGCGGAAGATGCCCACCGGCTTGCCCGACTGCACCAGCAGCGTCTCGTCGTTCTCTAGAGCGCGCAGCGAGCGCACAATGGCCTCATAGCACTCCCAGTTGCGCGCCGCCCGCCCGGTGCCGCCGTAAATCACCAGGTCGCGCGGGCGCTCCCCGACCTCTTCGTCGAGGTTGTTCATCAGCATGCGCATGGCGGCTTCCTGGTGCCAGCCCTTGCAGCTGATCTGGTTGCCTCTTGGAGCCTTTATCGGGGTGTAGACATGGCTGGGCGCTTCACTTTGGACGGGCATATCCCCTCGCACTGAGACCAACCGAGCATCTTAGTGCGCCGCCCGTGCAAGAGCAATGCTCTATGCATCACGGCACCACTGGGTTGTCATGGTGATCGGAGAACGCGCCGAGCCTGCGCGTTCGGAGTCGAGCCACCCTGTCTCTAGCTTCTTGCTTTGCTGGCAACTGCTCGCTACCAGCTGTTATATGCCGTGCCATCGCTGGCCGTCTGGCTGGAACCACTGTGCACGTCCACGATGCCCGGCGAGGTCTGGTCCACCGCCATCAAGGTATCTTCCTGCTCTGTTTGCCAGGTGTCCGTCGAGTTCGTGATCGGGTCCTTCGGCATGTACTTCATGTAGCCCGCCGTCACCAGGTCGCTGAGCGACTGCGGCGCCTTCTGCTTGTCCAGCGTGTACTGGTCAATGGCGGTGCGCATGGCGTAGAGGTCGCTGCGCAGCACCGTCTCCTTCGAGTGCAGCAGCGACAACTGGAAGTTGGGGATGGCGATCCCCATGAGGATGATGATGATGCTGATGACGATCATCAGCTCGATCAGGGTGAATCCCCTCTGGCGCGCTTGTCTTGTGTTGTGCAGTCTGAACATTACCAATCCGCGTATTTCGTTCCGTCCAGCGCCGTGTCCTGCGATTTGGTGAACACGTCGAAGACGTTCTGCCCGCCCCACGACTCGGAGTGCGGGTCGTCCTGCATCGAGCGCAGCCCCCAGTCCGTGCTTCTCGTCATCGGGTCCCTGGGAATGCTGCGCAGGAACTTCAATTTCTTGCCGTTCACGTCCACGCCGTTCACCAGCGTGTCCAGGTCCGGGGGATAGCCCTCGGTGCCGAGCTTGATCTGGAAGGCGCCGCGGTCGGCCGCGTCCTTGTAGCGGTCAATGGCGTCGCGCATCTCCCACAAGGCGCGCCGCAGGTCACGCTCCCTCTCGCGCTTGATGGCGTTGCGCGTGATTGGCAACGCCGCCCCCGCCAGCACCGCCATGATGGCGATGGCGACGATCAGCTCTATCAGCGTCAGGCCGCGCTGTCTCCAGCGTCGCGCTCCAGCTTTGCGGTTCACCAGCAACTTCACTCCTTCAGCGTATGGTCACCATGGCCTGCGAACCCGTCGCCTGCACCGGTGCCAAGCTGGGGTCGCGCAGCAGCGCACGGTTCACCGCGATGGTGGCCTTGCCCGGCGCCTTCGCCAGGAACGTGAGTACGAAGACCGTGCCATCGCCCCCCACGCCCGGCGAATTCGGCGGACGCGTCGCCGTCACCATCAGCGAGCCGCCTTCGGCGTCCTCGCGATGCACCAGGGCCACCGGCAGACCGTCCTTCGAGAGCAGCGGGCCGGCCGCCACGTTCACCAGTTGCAGCACCTTGTTGTCCCACACGATCTGCGCCGGCACGGAGTACACGTTCTGCGCGCCCGTGAGCTGCACGTTCACCGTGAACGTGGCTCCCGAGGGTTGGTTGATGAGCGGCGGATCGAAGCTGAGCAGCGGGCCGCTGCCCATCGTTCCCAGATTGCTCGCCGGCTTGGTGGCCGCGGGATTGACGGCGGCCGGGGCCGGCGTGGTCACGGTCGCCGGCGCCGCAGGCTGCGGAGTCTCCGCCGCGGGTTGCGCTGGCGGAGGAGTCGCGCCGGCGGCCGGCGTCACGCCCGGCATGGGCGCTGCCGGCTGGCTCGCAGGAATGGTCGCAGGCGCCGGCTTCACCGGGGAGACGCGCCGCATCTGCACCACGTTCGACGTGCCGATATCAATGCCCCGCGTGTTCAGGTCGGTGAGGTCAACGTCACGCACCACTCGCGGAATCAGCGCAAACACGATCTCGTTGTTCAGGCGCTCCTTCGAGGTCTGGGCGAAGAGGTAGCGCAGAATGGGGATATTCGAGAGCCACGGAATGCCCGAGACCGACTGCGTCTCCGTCTGCTCCAGCATTCCGCCCATCAGGTTCACTTCACCATCCTTCAGGCGGATGGTGTGCTCGATCTTGCGCTGGCCGATGATTGGCTCGGTCACGCCGCCGCCCATGCTCTGGTAGTTTACGATGGAGGAAACCTCGATGGAGATTTTCAACGTCACATCGTGGTTCATGTGCACGTAGGGCGTGATCTCGATGTTCACGCCGACGTCCTGGTACTGGAACTGGGTGTTCACCAGCGGGCTGATGCCGGCGCCGGAAACGCCCGCCGTGCTGGCATAGGACCCCGTCGCCACCGGCACTCTCTGGCCGATCTTCAGCGTTGCCTTCTGCCCCTGCAGCGCGCGGATGGAAGGCTGCTCGATCACCTTGGTGTCGCTGTCGCTGGCCAGCGCCGCCACCGTCACCGCCGGAATGCTCACCACGAAGTTACGCGCGTCAAGGTTGGCCAGGTCGTTCAGCGTCAGAGGGGTGGTGGTGCTTGAGCCCGAGCCGCCGGACCCCGAACTGCCCGTGTTGCTCTGCAGTTGAATGCTGGGATTCGCGGTGGTGCTGAATGGCGGCGCAATGCCCAGGTTGCGCAGCTTGTCGCGCTGCACCTGCATCACCACCACCTCCACCACCACCTCCGGCTGCGCCTTGTCAATGTCGCCAATGACCTTCTCAGCCAGGGCGATCTGGTCGGGGGTGCCGCGCACCACGATTGCATTCTGCGCCGGAATATTCTGAACCCTCTCTATCTTCAGGATGGTACGCAGCGTGTTGTTAACGTCCTGCAGCTCCGTCGGCGTGGAGATATTACCCAGATAAAAAGTGCGAAGTACCTGCTGATCCAGTTCGTTGCGCTTCGTTTGCGAGTCCGGGGCGATGTATATGGTGTTGGGCGTTATGGGACGCCAGAAGGTGTGCGATTCCAGCGATACGATCTCCAGCGCCTGTTCGACCGTAACCCCACTTAATTCGATGCGGATTCTCTTGGAAGCGTAGTCCGGGTCGAACAAAACATTTAACCCGGCCAGCTTCCCCACGGTCTCATACACCACGCGGCTGTCTTCCACCATCTTCAACGCGTTGATCGGCGTCTGCGAGAGGGGCCCCAACTGCACCGGAGCCGCAGCCTCGGCCACGGCGCTCTCCGGTTTCTCCTCGTTACGGCTTTGCGGAGGTCCCCGCCGCTGCGCGTCCTCCAGCAGTTTGCGCGTGCGGCGCGCCTCCTGCTGCGCCAGGTAGTTCGCCGGGTCGATCAGCGCCGCCGCCTCAAACTCCGCCAGCGCCTCGTTCAGCTTCCCGGCATCGCGCAGCAGCTGCCCGCGGTGCACCTTGCTGGCTGACGCCAGGAACTTGGTCCGCTCCGCCGCCGCCCGATAGCGCAGGTCCTTCGGGTTCAGGTCATAAGCTTGCTTGTAGCACTGGTAGGCCAGCTCGTAGTTCTGCCGCGCTTCGGCATCCTTGCCCTGGGTGTATAGGGACTTGGCTTTGTCGGCGACGGCGGGAATGAACACCAGAATGGCCAGTAGAATGACCAAAGCGACGCGTGCGGAGGATCTCATCGCGCTCCTCAGATAAAGTGGCGGGACTAGGTGAAGTCAACTAACAATTGCCAGTCTGCGGCACCCGGCTGAGGCGCGCAGACGCGGCGATTATAGCATCGGACGCGCCGGAGGCCCTACATAAACCTATGCTACGATAAGGGTTTCGCGATGTCCGTCATCCTAAAGACGGCTGCATCGTGCGGAACGTAAGCAAGTCATTTCCCGTCATGGCCCGCAAAGCTCCACAGCAGGTTGAATCCGGCAAACCGAAGCATCCCCGCCGCGACCCGGTCGCCAGCGGCGAGCGCGACGCTGCCCAGAATCGCTCCGCCGGCCACGACTATTTTCTCCTGGAAAAGTTCGAAACCGGCATCGCACTGCGCGGGACAGAGGTGAAGTCAGTGCGCGACGGACGCGCCAACCTGAAGGACGCCTACGGACTGGTGGAGAAAGGCGAGCTCTTCCTGCTCAACGCCCACATCGGTCCCTACGGTCCGGCCGCCATGTTCAACCACGAGTCCCGCCGCAGCCGCAAGCTGCTGGCGCACCGGTCGGAGATTCAGCGCCTGGCCTCCAAGACTCAGCAGAAAGGTCTTACCCTCATCCCCACGCGCATGTACTTCCGCAACGGCCGGGTGAAGGTCGAAATCGCAGTCGCCCGCGGCAAGCAGCTCTGGGACAAGCGTGAGACCGAGCGCCGCCGCACCGCCGACAAGGAGGCTCGCGAGGCGGTCGCTCGCAGCCGTAAGAGTTGAAGAACTGAGCTGTTCACCATAGCCAGCAGCATTGAGAGAATAACGACGCAATGAACATTCTTCTTTCCACCACCGCTCCCTCAAAGATCGAAGCCGAGTGCCTCGTCGTTTTGGTGCTCGATGCCTCCGAGAACAAGGAACCTAAGCCTGTCCCGCAGTCCGGTGACGCCGCCATTGCCGCAGCGGCAGCAGATCTCATCGCCTCCGGCGAGATCACCGGCAAGGCCTTCGAGCCAACAGTCCTTCACAAGCCCGCCGGTCTGGCCGCGCGCCGCCTGCTCCTTCTCGGCGGAGGCAAGGCAAAGAACTTCTCCGTGCACGAGCTGCGCAAACTCGCCGCCGCCGGATTGCGCGCCATGAAGCCGAAGCAGATCAAGTCTTTCGCCTTTCTCTGCCCGGAGGGCTGGTCGGGCGCGGAGGCCGTGCAGGCCATCGCCGAGGGCGCGTGCACCGGCAACTTCGACTCCAACTACTACCAGTCCGAGCGTAAGGACCAGAACGTCAGCGGACTCACCATCGTGCTGCCCGCCGGCGCCAACCCCAAGGCGCTGGAGGTCGCCGTCGAGTCGGGACGCATCCTCGGCGAGTCGCAGAACCTCACCCGCGACCTGGTCAATGAACCCGGCAATCGCATGACGCCCAGCATCCTCGCGACGCGCGCGGAATCCATGGCCCGCGAGGTCGGCTTGAAGTGTGAAGTCCACGGCCCGGCGAAGATCAGGGAGCTCAAGATGGGCGCATTCTGGAGCGTGGCACAGGGCAGCGAGGAGGAGCCGCGGCTCGTCGTGCTCACCTACGAGCCGCCGGCGGCGCCGGCATCGCCTGTGTTGGGGCTCGTCGGCAAGGGCGTCACCTTCGACTCAGGCGGCATCAGCATCAAGCCCGCCGACAACATGGACGAGATGAAGACCGACATGGCGGGCGCCGCCACCATGCTCGGCGCCATGCGCGCCATCGCCATGCTCAAGCCGCGGCTCAAGGTCATCGCCGTTCTCTGCGCCACGGAGAACATGCCCAGCGGCAAGGCGCAGAAGCCCGGCGACGTGCAGATCGCAATGAACGGCAAGTCCATCGAGATCATCAACACCGACGCCGAGGGCCGCCTGGTTCTCGCCGACGGCCTCTGCTACGCGCGCCAGCTCGGCGCAACTCACCTGGTTGACGCCGCCACTCTCACCAGCGCCTGCGTCGTCGCGCTCGCCAGCATCAACACCGGCGTCTTCGCCAACAACGACGAATACTACGAGCAGTTCGCCCGCGCTGTGGCGCGCAGCGGCGAGAAGATGTGGCGCATGCCGGTGGATGCCGACTACCTGGAGCTCATCAAGAGCGACATCGCCGACATCAAGAACACCGGCGGACGCTGGGGCGGCGCCATCACCGCCGCCATGTTCCTCAAGGAATTCGTGGAAGACCTGCCCTGGCTGCACCTGGACATCGCCGGCACCGCCTGGCTCAAGGACGGCAAACCCTGGCTGGCCAAGGGCCCCAGCGGCGCCGCCGTGCGCACGCTGGTCGAGCTGGCGCACGAGCTGGCGACGAAGTAGCTCGCCTGTCCCGCCCAAAAGAAAAGCCCTCATCGCGCGATGCGGGGCTTTCTTCGTCTCCACGACAATCTAATCCTTTGGCCCGCTCGCCTTCATGAAGCACTCCATGCAGACCACGGGGTTCTTTCCGAAGGCCGCCACCCGCTGGGCGCTGGGCGCCAGCCACACCTTGTGGCCGCACTGCGCCTCCAACTGCACGGAGCCCGGCACGCGATAGCGCGTCCGCTCCTCGGCTTCGTCGAGCACGCGAGCGCAGACGATAGGGCCGCCCTCGTTCGCGATCTGCTGCTCGGGGACCACCGTCGCCATCAGCGGTTTATCGAGCCCCAGCAGCTTGCCCAGGTCAATCGGGTACGGCTCGTGTAGCTTCTCGCTGCTGTCATCTTTTGGGTCGCCCATCCTCGGCCCTCGATCCTCGCCCTGTTTCTACCGCCCCGCTCGTCCTCTAAAACCGCACCCTCTGACCCTTGCTTCACATCACCTGCGGCGACCCGATCCCCATGACATCGAGCACGCGCATCAGCTCGCGGCGCACCATCGCCGCCGTCGCCAGCAGGAAGAGTTTTCGTCCTGCATCCGGCTCGCGCAGGATCTTGTGGTTGCGGTAGAAGCTGCTGAACTCCTGCGCCAGTTGAAATGCGTGCTTGGCGATGTAGGCCGGCTCGCTGGTGGCGATACTCTGCTCCACCACCTGCGAGGTCTGCCCGGCGCGCAGCCACAGTCCCCAGATCTCTGTGCCGGCTTCGCCTGAAAGATGCTCGCCGAAGCTCTTGCCTGCCGCATCCTTCAGCACGGCCTCGGCGGTGGTTCCGCCCTTGCGGAAGATATTGTTGATGCGCGCCACCGCGTATTGCAGATACGGCCCAGTCTCTCCCTCGAACTTCAGCGCCTCGCGGAAGTCAAAGGCGATGACCGTCGGACGCGTGAACTTCAGCATGAAGTAGCGCAGCGCACCCACCGCGATCTGCGTGGCGATTCTCTGGCGCTCGGCTGCGTCAATCGAAGGGAGGTCGGCGTCTTCTTCGTCGGCGCTTTCGTCGCGCGCGTGGCGCTTGTCCACCTCCGCCTGCGCCGCGGCAATGAGCTTATCGATCAGGTCGTCAGCTTTCACGCCGAAGCCTTTGCGCCCGCTCACCTCGAGGTGGGCTTTCTGCTGATCTTCGGGGCTCACCTGGTAGCCGAGCTCCATGGCGCAGCGCGGCGTGAGCGCCACCATCTCATAGCTGAAGTGGGTGAAGCGCGCCGCCATCTCCTCGTGTCCCAGCAGGCGGATGGCTTCCTTCACCGTCTCCTGCGGCTCGCTCTGGCGCGCGTCAATCACGTTGTAGGTGGCGGCGACGCCGCCGAAGTGAGGATGCTCCGCTTCGCCCTGCTCCGCCGAGATCCAAACGTCATTGCCGTTGGGGTAGCGGTAGAACCTGCGGTAGCCGAAGTCGCGGCCAAGCAGGCCGAACTTCCACAGGTGGTAGGCGATGTCCTTGCCGACGTAGCCCACGGTGCCGTTGGAGCGCACAATGACCTTGGCGTCCTCGTCCGGCCCGTCGCCTTCGCGCTCCGCGGCTCCCGGGCGGGTCATCACCCAGCAGCCCTTGTTCTTGCCGTGCTCTTCGAAGTAGAGGACCTTCTTCTGCTTGAGCACCTCGAAGGCCGCCGCCCAGAAGTGCAGGTGGAGGATCTCGCTCTCACGCGGCAGGAAGTCGTACTCGATGCCCAGCCGGTCCATCGTCTCCAGATGGCGGCGCAGCACGGCCGTTGAGATCATCTCCGCAATCTCCGCCAGCTCGTTGCCGCCCTGCTCAATAGCGTGCAGAGTATCGAGACGCGCTCCTTTATTGGCCTTGTCCGCGGCGTACCACTGCGAAACGCGCGCGTAAAGGTCCCAGCAGTAGTAGTCGAACTTCGCATCGCCGGCGATGAGCACGGCAATCTCCGCCTTGCTCTTTTTCTCCAGGTGGACGAAGCCCACCACCACGTCGGCCACCTGCACGCCGGTGTTGTCAATGTAGTTCTGCACCGCCACCTGGCGGCGGCCGGCGCGCAGCAGGCGCACAAAGGTGTCGCCGAGGATGGCGTTGCGCAAATGCCCGATGTGCGCCGCCTTGTTGGGGTTGATGGACGTGTGCTCGACGAGGATGCGCTCAGCTTCGCCGGCTGCGTCTTCGGGCGCACCGCTCAGCACCATGGACGCCGCCGCGCCACGGTCAACGCCGACGTTGATATATCCGCCGCCCGCGACATCGAAGTTGCCAAAACCTTCGAGGTGCGGCATCTCCGCTACGATCTCTTCGGCGATCTTACGCGGGGCCTTCCGCAGCTTGCGCGCCAGCTCGAAGGCAAACGGCAGCGCGAACTCACCCAGGTCGAGGGATGGCGGTTGCTCGACGACGATTGTCTCCAGCTCGAGCTGGTGCTTCTGCTTCAGGAAGCTGCGTACGTGCTCAACAAGTCGGCGCTGGAAGTGGCGGTACACGGTTTCCTGTTCTCTTGTGGATTCGGCCGGAGCCGCACCGGATGCGCGGGCTACGCGCTCGTAAGCTGCTGAGAGACAGGCGATTATAACAAACCGGGAAGGCGCGCGATGTTTGACCGGTCCGGCTTCAGTCCCTATGATGAAGGTCTCCGCGCGGCATGAGCGGATCAGTCATGCGCATCGCGTACCTCGACTGCTTTTCCGGAATCAGCGGCGATATGTTCCTCGGCGCTCTGCTCGACGCCGGGGTGCCGCTGCCGCTGCTGGAGGAGACGACGCGCACGCTCGGCCTGGGAGCGACGCTGGAGACCTCGCGCGTGCTGCGCAACGGCCTGAGCGCTACCAAGGTGGACGTTCTCGTGAGCGGCGTACCGGACGCGCCCATCGAACACGGCCATCAACACGGGCACGCTCATTCGCGCCCGGCGCCTCATCGCGGACTGCGCGAAATCCGCGAGATCATTCAGGCAGCGGCGATTGCCGAACCGGCGCGCGAGATTGCCCTGAGCGCATTTCAGCTTCTCGCAGAGGCCGAGGGCCGCATCCACCAGCGCGAGCCCGAGGACGTTCACTTTCACGAGGTCGGCGCAGTGGATGCCATCGTGGACATTGTCTGCGCCGCCGTCGGCGCCAGTTGGCTGGCGGCCGATGAGTGGGTCTGCTCGCCGCTCAATGTCGGCGGAGGCACGGTGCACTGCGCGCACGGCACGCTGCCGGTCCCCGCGCCCGCCACGCTGGAGTTGCTCAAGGGCGCGCCCGGCGCTCCCATCTTTGGCTCGGAGATCAACCGCGAGTTGGTCACGCCGACGGGCGCGGCCATCGTGCGTGCGCTCGTCACACGCTTTGGGCCGCTGCCGCAGCTCTCCGTCACCGCGACCGGCTACGGTGCGGGCGCACGCGAGTTCGCCGGTGTGGCGAATGTCGTCCGGCTGACCCTCGGCAAGAGCGTTGAGGCCGGCGCTGGGCTGCCGCAGGAGACGGTCACCCTGCTTGAAAGCACGCTCGACGACTGCACGCCGCAGCTCATGGGTTACGTGCTGGAACGGCTGCTGGACGAGGGCGCGCTAGACGCATTCACCGCGCCGGTGCAGATGAAGAAGAATCGCCCCGGCCTGCTGTTGACGGTCATCGCGCGGCCCGAAGATGCCGAGCGACTGGCCGCGCTTCTCTTCGCGGAGACCACCACCATCGGCATTCGCACGCGCAATGAGTTGCGTTATGCGCTGGAGCGCGAGCACGTTACGGTGCAGTCGGAGTGGGGGCCGCTGCGCATCAAGCTGGCGCGGCTGAATGGGCAAGTGGTGAACGCCGCGCCGGAATTCGAGGATTGCCGCGCCGCCGCCTCCGCCAGCGGCGTACCGCTCAAGCAGGTCATGCAGGAAGCAGTGCGCCTCTATTGCGAGCAGCTGTCCGACCTCGCCGCATCCCACAGGAACTCCCACCATGGATAGCACACGGCAGAAGTTCTACATCACCACGCCCATCTACTACGTCAACGCGCGTCCGCACATCGGGCACACGTACACCACCATCGTCTGCGACGCCATCGCGCGCCGCCATCGGCTGCTGGGGCACGACACCCACTTCCTCACCGGCACCGATGAGCACGGCCAGAAGATCGAGCGCTCGGCGCAGGCCGCCGGCAAGGATCCGCAGCAGTTCACCGACGAAGTGGCCGCCGAGTTTCGCGCTCTGTGGGACAGGATGGGGCTCTCCTACGACAGGTTCATCCGCACCACCAGCGAGGAGCACAAGCGCGGCGTGCAGGCCATGTTCCGCCTGCTGCAGCAGCGCGGATACATCTACAAGGGAAGCTACAGCGGCCAGTACTGCGTATTCGACGAGCTCTACGTTGACGCTCCGCCGGGTGCGCCCTGCCCCGACTGCGGTCGTCCGACCGAGACGGTGAAAGAAGAGAACTACTTCTTCAAGCTCAGCGCCATGGAGGAGCCGCTGCTCAAGCTCTTCGCCGAGCAGCCGGACTTCATCCGCCCGGAGACGCGTCGCAACGAGGTCATCTCCTTCGTGCGCAGCGGCCTGCGCGATCTCTCCATCAGCCGCACCACCTTCAAGTGGGGCATCCCGGTGCCGGACGATCCCGGCCACGTCATCTACGTCTGGCTGGATGCGCTGTGCAACTACATCAGTGCGCTCGGCTTCGGCTCAAAGGACGATTCCCTCTTCAAGCGCTTCTGGCCGGCGGACGTGCACATGATCGGCAAGGAGATCGTGCGCTTTCACTGCGTCTATTGGCCGGCGTTCCTGCTCGCCGCCGGGCTGCCGCTGCCCAAGGGAATTGTGGCGCACGGCTGGCTGCTTTTTGAAGAGAGCAAGATGTCAAAGTCGCGCGGCAACATTGTGCGCAGCGAGACCATCCTCGACGTGCTCGGCGCCGACGCCCTGCGCTACTTCCTGCTGCGCGAAATCGTCTTCGGCTCCGACGGCTCCTTCAGCTTTGACGCGCTGGTGCAGCGCTTCAACAGCGACCTGGCCAACGGACTGGGCAACCTCGCCAGCCGCTCGCTGGCGATGATTGAGAAGTACTTCGAGGGCAAGGTGCCCGCGCCGGCCGCGATCGCCAAGAGCGAGTTTGCGCCGCGCGCCGCCGAGACCATCCGCCAGTTCAGCGAGCAGTTTGATGCCTTCAACTTCTCGCGTGCGCTGGAGACCACCTGGGCGTTCATCAGCGAGGTGGACGAGTACATCACCGCGCAGGCGCCGTGGAAACTTGCGGCGCAGGGTGAAAAGAGCCGCGCGCAGCTTGCCGAGGTACTCTACGACTGCGCTGAGTCGTTGCGCATCGTCACCGCGCTGGCGCACCCGGTGATTCCGGATTCGACGGCAAAGATCTGGGCGCAGCTCGGGCTCGGCGACATCACGAAATTCAAGCTCAGCACGCTTCAGTGGGGCCAGCTCAAGCCCGGAACAAAGCTCGGCAAGATCGAAGCCGTTTTCCCGCGCGCCGACAAGAGCGCGATTGAAAGGATGCAGCAGATGGAAGAGGAACGGAAGACTCCTGCAACGCCGGCGAGCGAAGCTCCCAAGACTGAGCAGCCCGCGGCACCCCCATCCTCAGCCGCGCCCGCAGTAGGCGCAGTACCTGCTGCCGCGACCGTTCCGGCCGCAGCGCCCGCGAATGTGATCACCATTGATGACTTCACCAAGGTGGAGCTGCGCGTGGCGCAGGTGAAGTTCGCCGAGAAGGTGGCGGGCACGGACAAGCTGCTGCGCATCGAGATAGACCTTGGCACCGAGCAGCGGCAGATCGTCGCCGGCATTGCGCTGGCCTACACACCGGAGCAACTCATCGGCCGCAAGATCATCGTGGTGGCGAACCTGGCGCCCCGCAAGCTGCGCGGACTGGAGTCGCAGGGGATGCTGCTCGCGGCCTCGCTCGAGGGCGGAGTGCCGGTGCTGGCAGGCTTCCTAGAGGATGTGCCGGTGGGGGCGAAGCTGAAGTGATGTTCGAGATTTCGGTTCGACGAATCTTCAAATCTGAAGGTCACGTCGCTGGATGGGAGGGACCGAGATATGACGCTCAAAGCAAGATTCATTGTCGGGTTGGGAAGCTTGCTTGTACTTATTACAGTTACTGCCTTGTCAGGCATGCTCAGAGCTTTCCTCTTGCTTCGCGCAAGAGAGCAACCCTATCGCGAGAGCCTCGCCGACGCAAACAAGATCAATTTCAGCATTGGTTTTGTCGCTGCGCTGCTTTTTCTTGGAGCTGCCAACAATGATCTTTTCCATTTCATGCGTGCTGTCCCGGCGTGGGGCCTCTCGGCTGTGGTGTTTGCGGTGTTGACGCTGGCCGCACTCACCGTCGTAGGCGTTTGGAATTCCCGAGGAGAGTTTCCGCAGATTAAGTTTTTCGGCCCCACGAACAGCGTGGCCTGCGAGTCGCGGAAACATTGGGTACTGGTCTGCTGTGGATCCATCGGTTGGGCGATACTACTAGCCGCGCTGATCGCTTGGTTTTTCGCGGTGAGGAAATAGAGCTCATCTTCAATTCGTCACTTCGCGCTTTCGTACTTTAGGCAATGTTCGTCGATTCCCACTGCCATCTCGATGGCCCCAAGTTCGCCGCTGACCGCGACGCCGTCATCGCCCGCGCACACGAGGCCGGCCTCGTCGCCATGCTCTGCATCGGCAACGGAGACGGCCTGGAGAACATCGAGTGCGCCATCCCCTTCGCCGAGCAGCACGACTGGATCTGGGCCACCATCGGCGTCCATCCGCATGAGGCGCGGCTGGCGAACGCTGCGGCTTGGCAGAAGATGGAGAAGCTGGCGCGGCACCCACGGGTCATCGCCTGGGGCGAGATCGGCCTGGACTACCACTACGACCACTCGCCGCGCGAGGTTCAGCAGCGCGTCTTTGTCGAGCAGCTTGAGCTGGCGCGCGCCGCGAAGAAACCCATCGTCATCCACTGCCGCAATACGCAGAACTCCACCAATGCCTGGGACGACCTCTTGCGCCTGCTGCGCGAGCACTGGGCCGGCAGCGGCCTGGGCGGCGTGATGCATTGCTTCGGCGGATCGGTCGAAGATGCACGCGCCTCGCTCGACCTCGGGTTCGTGCTGAGCTTCGCCGGCAACATCACCTACCCCAAGGCGGAGAACATCCGCGCGGCGGCGGCGTTGGTGCCGCTTGACCGCTTCTTCATCGAGACTGACTCGCCCTACCTTGCGCCCATTCCGCATCGCGGCAAGCGCAATGAGCCTGCGTTCGTGGTCGAGGTGGCGAGGCAGATCGCCGCGCTGCGGGAGATCTCGCGGGAAGAGGCGGGGCGGTTGGCGGTGGAGAATTTCTTTCGGTTCTTTGGATTGCCAATTGCCAGTCTTGAATCGCCAATGGGTTAGACTATCCCCATGGCCGCTGAAAACTCATTCGACATCGTCAGCAAGGTGGATATGCAGGAGGTCTCCAACGCCATTCAGCAGGCGCTCAAGGAGATCCATCAGCGCTTCGACCTGAAAGACTCGCACTCCTCCATCGAGGTGGAGGAAAAGGAAGCCATCATCCTGGCCTCCGCCGACGACTTCAAGATCAAAGCCGTCAATGACATCTTCCAGGGCAAGCTGGTGAAGCGCGGAGTGCCGCTCAAGGCGCTGCAGTACGGCAGCATCGAGCCGGCCGCCGGGGCCACCGTCCGCCAGCGCATCACGCTGCAGCAGGGCATCCCCACGGAGAAGGCGCGCGAGATCGTGAAGGCAATCAAGGAGACGAAGAAGAAGGTGCAGGCCTCCATCCAGGGAGACTTCGTGCGCGTGAGCGGCAAGGACCGCGATACCCTGCAGAGCATCATCGCCATGCTCAAGCAGAAGGACTTCGGTATTGACATGCAGTTCACGAATTACAGATCGATCTAGCTGTGAAGTATCAGGAGGTTGTCCATTCGGCCTGAATCAGAGAAGCTGGTTGTGACGAGCAACAAGTTCCTTTGGAGAGACCGAATGGACTACCACCAGAATGCCCGACTGACCGTTCATAGTCGAGAAACTTTAGCGAAAAATGTCCTGACGGCAGGATTGACGTTGAACGCGGCTGCAGCCGCGTTCAACGTAAGCCCGAAAACCGCCGCCAAGTGGGTCCGCCGCTACCGCAGCGAGGGAAGGGCGGGACTCACCGATCGCTCCTCCCGGCCCCAGAACTCACCAACCCAAACCTCGGAGGAACTTGCCCGGCGGGTCGAACAGCTTCGGCGTCAACGCTGGACGGGGTTTCGCATTGCCTGCCACACCGGCTTGAGCCGCGCCACCGTCAGCCGCCTATTGCGTCGCTTGGGCCTTAACCGCTGGCGCTCGCTTGATCCGGCGCCCCTCATCCAGCGCTACGAACGAGCCCGCCCTGGCGACCTCATCCACTTCGATATCAAGCGCCTGGCCCGCATCGTGCGCCCCGGTCATCGCGTCCATGGCGACCGCAGCCAACAAGCCCGCGGCGTCGGATGGGAGTACCTGCACGTCGCCGTCGACGATCACTCTCGCATCGCCTTCGCTCAGATCCTGCCTTGCCAGGATCACCACGCCGCCCTCTGGTTCTTTCATGCCGCCCGCGCCCACTTCTCCCGCTTTGGCTTTTCCACCCGCGCCATCCTCACCGACAACGGTTCTTGCTACATCGATGGCAGCTTTCGCAGCAGGGTGTTTCGAGCCGGCATGCGTCACCTCTTCACCCGCCCCTACACGCCCCGAACCAACGGTAAAGCCGAACGATTCATTCAAACTGCACTCCGTGAATGGGCGTACTCACGTACCTATCAGAACTCGCTGGACCGCATGGAGCAGCTCGACCTCTGGCTTCACGACTACAACTTCCACCGCCCTCACTCCAGTCTCGACTACAATACCCCTGCCTCTCGTTCAGCCCCGAACAGGAATAACCTCTTGAGCCTTCACAGCTAGC
>Ga0209777_10003894_pt1 | contig 18034 bp, 12 predicted proteins | sample FrelakmetHBP12HB_FD_187147 | JGI IMG/M metagenome (GOLD analysis project Ga0209777, IMG submission 187147) | Freshwater lake sediment microbial communities from the University of Notre Dame, USA, for methane emissions studies -HBP12 HB (SPAdes)... | ecosystem: Environmental > Aquatic >...
TCCGATCTTCCCGCTTTCAGTTGAGACTCCAGTTCCAAGTTCAAACGAACAGCAACGGTGCGGATGACAAGCTAATGTATGGCTCGCTCCCCTTAACCAATCCGTTAAATAATCCGGCGCTCATAGTGACCTATTTAGTACCGTAAATGGCAAATGGTTATCTGGAAATTGCCGTTGCGTCAGTTTAATTAAAGGTGGTGGGCAAGTTTCTAACGCGCAAAATCCCTATATATTTCTTCAACACAGGATTACGCGAATAACCAAACAAATTCCCAGAGAGTGCGTATCCCCGGGAATTTGGTTTTTATTACTTATGCAACTCATTCCACGCCCCTACCCAAGGCCGGCCCAAGTGATGCCCAGCTGGAACCGTTATCTTATTCAACCGACCAGCGATATGCGTGGCAGCTTGGGCGATGCCGGTCCAATCTTCAACCAGGACGGCTTCGCGCATTTTTTCAGCCAATTTCCCGGACCAGGCCCATTCCATGCGAAATTTATCAGCTTTGACCCAATAGCCGCGCTTTTCCCAGGCGGCTACGGAGACATCTATTGTCTCAGTTACAATGGTGAGAGCGATGGCAATGAATGCTGCCAAATCGCGGGATTCATCCCCGGGTTCTGTTTGTTGTGCCAGTTCCCGAACCGCCAGCACAATGGCTTTGGTGAGGCGGGTACGTTCTTTTCCAGCACTGTCAGGGTTGATGATTCGGCTCAATGATATCTCCAGGAGGAAAAAATGAATGCGGGGATTATACTGCAAAGAATTCGACTCTTTTCTCTTGTAAGTAAAAGATTAACAGGAATACCCCTTTTATTGACGCACGCTCCCCTTGCGTTTATAATCTTGCAGTTCCGGGGAAGTGGCGGAATTGGCAGACGCGCAAGACTTAGGATTTTGTGCCGCAAGGCGTACGGGTTCAAGTCCCGTCTTCCCCACACTTCACCATGAAAAAACATGAGAAAAAAAGGATGAGGCTTTGAAAATTGAAACGCAACCCCGTAATGACCATCAGGTCACCTTGATTGTTGAACTGGAAACCGAGCAGATGGTGGGTGCCAAGCACCGTGCCGCCCGGAAGATTTCTGAACGCAAATCCATCCCCGGTTTCCGTCCCGGCAAGGCACCATACGAAGTAGTTGTGCGTAGCTTCGGCGAAGGTATTATTTCCGAAGAGGCTGTGGATTTGCTCCTGGATGAGGTTTACCCGAAGGCTTTGGAAGAGGCCAAACTGGAACCAGCCGCAGCAGGATCACTGGAAAAAGTTGAGGACCTGGACAAGAAACCCAAGTTTACCTTCACCGTCCCGCTTGCCCCAACCGCAGACTTGGGTGATTTCCGCTCAATCCGTTTGCCATACGAATGGAAAGAACCTGGTGAAGACAAGAATGAAGAAGCCCTTAATGAATTACGCCGCATGTACGCCAAGACTGAAGCGGTCAACCGCCTCATTGAGACGGGCGATTTCGTGATGATTGACCTGAAAGGTGTCAAGGCAAAAGCCGCTGAAGATGAGTCTCCGGCCTTTGTCCGGCCTGGGTTGCCCGTTTTTATCCGGGACAACGAGAGAGATGACGAGTTCCCTTTCAAGGGATTCTCGAAAGAACTGGTCGGTCTAAATGTGGAGGAGAGCAAGTCGTTCAACCACAAATATGAGAAAGGTTATAAAGACGAAAACCTGCAAGGCCAGACAGTTAAATTTAACGTGAAAGTCAAGATGGTGCGTGGCAGTATCCTGCCAGACCTGAACGACGATTTTGCCAAACAAGTCGGTCCTTTTGAGAATTTGGAGGCTTTGCGTGACTCTGTAAAGGCGAACCTTGCAACCCAGTCCAAGGCCGAATATGATGACGATTATTTCGCCAAATTAATGGAGCAAATCAAAGAGAAGGCGGTCATCAAATATCCTCCACAGACACTTGATCATGAATTGGAACACGTAATGGAGGACTTGAAATCCCGCCTTGCAAAACAAGGCCTTGATATGACAGCTTATCTCAAATCTCGCGAGATGGATGAAGAGAAATTCATTACCGAGGAAGCCAGACCGATTGCAATCAAACGTCTGGAACGCTCGCTCATTATGGATGAACTTGCCAAAGCCGAGAAGATTGAAGTCAGCCAGGAAATGGTCCAATCCTCGTTTGAGCAGACCTGGAATGAATACCAGAGCGATGCTGGTTTCCAAAAGTCCCTGCGCGGTAAATCCCAACCGCCCAAGCAATTAATGAATGCTGTGGCAATGGAATCCGCCAACCGGGCATATGTCCAGCAAACCTTGAACCATCTCAAGGATATTGCAACCGGTAAAGCTCCAGAACTTCCAGAAAGAGAACCGAAGTTAACTGCTGCTAAGAAATCCTTTAAAAAAGTTCCAACGAAGAGTTCCAAGACAGTTGGGGCAAAAGAGACCGGCAAGAAAAAGGCTGCGTTGAAAACACCCTCGCCCAGAACCAGGAAGCCGGCTGAAGGTTCAAAAGAGTCTGCGACCATGAAATCCTCCTCAATGGGGAAGAAAACAGCCCCAATAAAATAAGCCTGTTTTTTTATATTCAAAAGAAATGGAGTGAAAATGGATCAAGATATCAAAAACGTTATTCCGATGGTGATTGAGTCTTCGGGTCGTGGTGAGCGGGCATACGATATCTACTCATTGCTCCTCAAAGAACGCATTATCTTTGTCGGTACGGCCATTGACGACCAGGTCGCAAATGTCATCGTGGCGCAACTGCTTTTCCTCAATCGGGAAGACTCGGAAAGGGAAATCCAGATGTATATCAACTCGCCTGGTGGGGTTATTTATTCTGGATTGGCAATTTATGACACGATGCAGATGATCTCCAATCCAATCAGCACCGTAGCCGTTGGCGTGACAGCCTCCTTCGGGACCGTGCTCCTGACTGCCGGTACCAAGGGACGCCGCTATGCCCTGCCAAATGCCACCATCCATATGCATCAGCCGCTGGGTGGTGCGCAGGGCCAAGCCACCGACATTGAGATCCAGACAAAACAAATCCTGCGTCTCCGCACCCTGTTGAATGATATTATGTCCAGGCATACAGGCAAACCTGTAGAAGTTATCAAGCAGGATACCGAACGTGATTTCTACCTGGATGCCAAACAAGCCGTCGAATACGGACTGGTCGACCAGGTTCTCGAAATACCAACCAAGAAATAACCCGTTGGGGCGGATCTGTGTGTCCGCCCTTTTTTATTGCCTATGTTTTCTACCGCCATTAAGTCCCTCATCCTCGATATGGATGGCGTTCTGTGGAAAGCCGATGTGCCCATCGGTAATCTCACCGCTGTCTTTGACCGGATTCAAACCCTCGGACTGAAAGTCGCCTTTGCCACCAACAACGGGACGCGTACGCCTAAACAATATGTCGAACGCCTGGCCGGGTTCGGCGTGACAGTCGAACCATGGCAAGTAGTTACATCTTCGCTGGCCGTGGCACACCTGCTCAACAAGAAATTTCTTTCAGGTGGACCGGTATTTGCGATCGGTGGAGCGGGTGTGATGCTTGCCTTGCTTGAGAAAGGTTTCGAACCGTTGTCCCTGGAAGAAGCCGAAAAAGCCCAGGCAGTGGTGATGGGGATCGACTGGGACATCAATTTTGCTAAAATATGCGAGGCCACTCTACTGGTGAGGCGCGGAGTGCCTTTTTACGCTACCAATCCTGATAAAACTTTTCCCACCCCGCGCGGCGAAATACCCGGCGCGGGTTCATGGATCTCTGTGATTGTAACAGCTACTGGCATCGAACCCATTTACGCTGGCAAGCCAGACCCATTCTTAATAGAACTTGCGCGCGAAAGGCTTGGAACTGCCAAAGAAGAGACTCTTGTACTTGGTGATCGCTTGGAGACTGATATTGCTGGAGGCCAAGCAGCCGGATGCTCGGTCGCGCTAGTGTTAAGCGGAGTAAGCACTCGGGAACAGGGCGAGGCGTGGAGGCCGGTTGTGGATATCATCACAGAAGATTTAGGCACATTGGTGAATTAAGTCACATCCGATGAACTTCTCATTGATTTATGACCTCTCCTTCCTTGAACTTACCACCCTCCTGGCTGAATGGGGTGAACCAGCCTATAGAGCCCGTCAAATCTGGCAGGGGTTGTACCACAACTTCTGGGTTGCTCCCAATGAGTTCACCATCTTACCTGCACCCTTGCGCTTGAAACTGGCTGAATTCCTGGAGTTTGACGCTGTTGTTCCCATAACCACGCTCCAATCTTCAGATGGCGATACTATTAAAACCCTGTTCCAATTGCAGGACGGGAAGGCCATAGAAACCGTTTTGATGAAATACGATCCTTCATCAATGCTGCGACTAGCTCAACGCAAGGGTGCAGGGAAAAGCCGTCGCACGCTGTGCATTTCTACACAGGTTGGCTGCGCCATGGGTTGTGTCTTCTGTGCAACCGGTCAAATGGGTTTCAAACGGCATCTCTCAAGCGGGGAAATGATTGCCCAAGTAATGTATTATGCCCGTTTGTTGCAGGCTCGGGGTGAGGTGATTACAAATGTGGTGGTCATGGGTATGGGCGAACCTTTTCACAACTACGATAATACAATGGCCGCCATCGACCGGCTGAACGATCCGGACGGATACAATTTTGGCGCAAGGCGTTTCACCATATCAACCATTGGCCTGATCCCAGTCATCCAGCAGTTTGCTGCTGAAAAACGACAGGTCAACCTGGCGATTTCCCTCCATGCCGCGGACGACGTTCTGCGCGCCTCTATGCTCCCGGTCAATAAACGCTACCCGATTGATGAGTTGCTAGAAGCCTGCCATGATTACGTCACTTTGACAGGTCGTCGTATCACTTTCGAATGGGCGCTGGTCAATGAAGTCAACGATACTACAGAACAAGCACATTTGCTGGCAAGCAAACTTAGGGATTTGCTCTGTCATGTAAATGCAATCCCCCTCAATCCCACACAGGGTTATTCTGGAAAGGCTACGACGCGTCGGCGTGCAGAGCAATTCAAAGAAATCCTGATCCATTCCGGGGTGCCCTGCACGATCCGATTACGGCGCGGTATCGATATTCAGGCCGGTTGTGGGCAACTTGCAGGTAGAGTTTAATCATTATATGTTTTTGTTGTTTATTTTTGATATGGTGAATGGCTATGCGCAGTTTGCATAAAGAACCTTGCTTGTCAGATTGAGGCGTTTGAAGTATCCTCAACTCGTCCATTCTAAATTCACATAGGTGCCTTAGCATGATCGAGACTCAAGATAAACGCTCCTGGCTTGATCGCCCCCTTTTTTCTGCACTCCCTTCTTTTACAATTGAAATACTCATTTTCGCCATCATCGTTGTCTTGATGGCTGTCAGCCGGTTATATAACCTGGGGGTTCGGGTCATGAGCCACGATGAAAGCGTACACGCATATTTTTCCTGGCTCTTTTCGATTGGGCAAGGCTATCAGCACACGCCCACTACACATGGACCGCTGCAATTCCACTTACTGGCGCTGACTTTCTTCCTCTTCGGAGATAATGATTTCACAGCCCGCTTGCCACATGCGATTGCCAACATACTGACAGTTGTCTTGCTTTGGAACTGGCGGCGTTACTTGGGTCGTGCTGGAATGCTGGTTACCGCCGGACTTGTGCTTATCTCACCCTACATGCTTTACTACGGGCGCTATGCACGTAATGAGACTTTTGTGGCCCTACTGGGGGTGCTGACTCTCTATGCGATTTTGCGATATCTGGAGACTGGTAAAAAACGTTACTTGCTCCTACTGACTGCTGCCACCGCTTTACACTTCACAGTCAAAGAAACCGCGTTTATTTATACCGCCCAGGCGTTACTTTTTCTTGCATTCTATCTAGTCAACCGCGCGACTCGCTCTTCCTGGAAGAACAACAACCTATTGAACGGTTTTTTTGTTGTCCTATCCGTCGGTGTCCTGCTTATAGGAGCGGCGCTCGGAGTTACGATTTACGCCCACGCCCAATCCGCGACGGACGCCGGCCAAACTACCGCACCGCTCATCCCGGGAATTACACCAGAGGCTGCTCCGCTTGCAGGGCATTTACCATCGGCTACATCTTTGATTGTGCTGGCGAGTATTGCTTTCATTGCTGCTGTGATCATTCTCGTAATCGGTTATGGCTGGAAAAACCTCCGCCGCGAGCGTTCGTTCGATATGCTCATCCTGCTCGGTACATTTGTACTGCCACAGCTGGCTCCGCTCCCTGTCAAGGCTTTGGGTTGGAACCCCCTCGATTACAACTTTACCTGGCCGGGTTGGAATTGGCAGGCACTTTGGGTCCAGGGTCCTGTCAAGACTGCATTGGTCCTGGTCTTGCTAATCATAATCGCGGTTGTTGTTGGTCTGCTCTGGGATTGGAAACGCTGGCTGGTCAACGCAGCCATCTTTTGGGGTATTTATATTTTCTTCTACAGCAGTGTTTTCACCAACTGGCAGGGATTGGCAACCGGTGTGGTTGGATCATTAGGATACTGGTTGGAACAACAGGGCGTCCATCGTGGCAGCCAGCCGTGGTATTACTACCTGCTGATTCAGATTCCAATTTATGAATTTCTACCCGCAATCGGACTGGGTTTGGCTGCGTTCTTCGGATTTCGCCGTAAGTCGCCGGCTCCCCTGCCCCACGCAACTTCCTCGGAATCAGCCCCTTCGCCTGGTTCCATTCCAGAAGCCGCCCCCACATTCAGTCTGCTGCTCTGGTGGGCGCTATCCAGCTTGTTCGCCTTTTCGATAGCTGGAGAGAAAATGCCTTGGCTGACAGTACACATCACGCTGCCAATGATCCTGCTGACCGGCTGGGGGTTGGGTCAGGTTATCGAGCGGCTGGACTGGTCAAAATTCCGTGGACGAGGAACCTGGGCAACTATCCTGTTTGTAATTTTTTTCGTTGCTCTGAGTGGAGCGTTGGTAACCGGCCTGGGTGTAGATCCACCCTTCCAGGGTAAGACGCTGGCACAATTATCCGCAACCGGGGTGTTCTTATCCTCAGCTATAATCGCCCTCGTCAGCGCAGGTGGATTGGTCTATTTGCTGAATAAATGGCTGGTACGCGACGTACTGCGGTTGGCCGCGCTGGTATTTTTCTGTCTTCTGGCAGTTCTGACCGCACGTACTGCCATCCGTGCCGCTTATCTTAATCCGAACGACGCCACCGAGTTTCTGGTATATGCCCATGGTGCGAGCGGTATTAAAAGTGTGATGGCGCAAATTGATAAAATCTCCAGCAGAACCGTTGGGGGCCAGAACCTTACACTGGCATACGATAATAGCACACCAGATAGCGGCGTGGCTTGGCCATTCACCTGGTATTTGCGTCATTACCCCAATAAAACGGCATTTGACAAACCAAGCTCAGACCTGCTTGGTGTGCCAATAATAATAGTTGACCAGAAAAATTTTGATGCCATCAAGACTATCGTTGGTAACGATTACTACCGTATCAACTATATCCGGATGGTATGGCCCAACCAGGATTACTTCAACCTGACTTGGACGCGCATCAAAGATGCACTCACCAATCCTTCCATGCGGGCAGCCATCTGGCAAGTCTGGATTAACCGGGATTATTCACAGTATGCCGAAGCTACCGGTGAAACCGGGCTGACTATTCCGGATTGGAACCCTAGCGATAAAATGCAGTTGTTAATCCGGAAAGACGTGGCAGCAGAAATATGGGACTATGGTGTGCTCCAAGAAACAACCATTAAACCGGATCCCTATGAGAAAGGCAAGTTATCCCTTCCGGCAGACCTTGTTTTCGGAGTGAGCGGCTCATCAGACGGCCAATTCAATACCCCACACGGAATTGCCATCGCTCCTGATGGGACAATTTACATCGCCGATACCAACAATAATCGCATCCAACATTTCAGCGCTGCCGGACAGTTCCTCAACGCATGGGGTTCTTTTGGCGATAATTCCAATGATAGCGCCCCTATGGGGACCTTCAACCAGCCCTGGGCTGTGGCGGTTTCACCCGACGGAGAGTTCGTCTACGTAGCTGATACCTGGAACCATCGTATCCAGAAGTTCACTGCCAGCGGGACACCGCTCACAATGTGGGCTACTCCCCTTTATGACCCGACTACTAATGATCCGTTTGGGATATGGGGCCCGCGTGGTATTGCTGTGGACGCACAGGGTCGCGTCTTTGTAGCAGACACGGGGAACAAGCGTATCCTTGTTTATGACGCAGATGGGAATTTCATCCTGCAAATTGGCAGCGAGGGTCTATCCATCGGCCAATTCGAGGAGCCGGTCGGTCTGGCATTCGACTCACGAGGGTTCCTGTACGTGGCCGATACCTGGAACCAGCGCGTTCAGGTCTTCGCGCCCAGTGAAGATGGCTCAACATATTCACCATTCCTGCAATGGGATATAACTGGCTGGTATGGTGAATCGTTGGATAACAAGCCTTATCTTGCGGTAGACAATCAAGGACATGTCTTCGTCACGGACCCGGAAGCGTACCGCGTACTCGAATTCACGGTCAACGGAGAGTTCATACACACCTGGGGCGAATACGGGAGTGGCGCAGAGAACTTCGGTTTGGCTGCCGCCATCGCAGCAGACACACAAGGGCATGTCTGGGTAACCGATGCAGCTAATAACCGGTTGATGCGGTTTACATTGCCATAAGCAGACTGAATGTCATTTTGTCTGCTTATGAATTACATATAGTATTTAAAAAACAAAATGATATAATCCTTGCGCTTAACATTCCAAAGGGAGAATCTTCCGCATGAAACTGCATGAATATCAATCCAAACAGATCTTTGCCAAATATGGCATCCCGATCCCAAAGGGACGGGTGGCGGCTACCGCAACCGAGGCGAGACAGATCGCTGAAGAATTGGGTGGCCGTGTTGTTGTAAAATCCCAAGTGCTGGTAGGAGGGCGCGGCAAAGCGGGTGGCATCCGGCTTGCCAAGTCTGCCAAAGAAGCCGAAGAAGTCGCGACCCAAATCCTGGGCATGGAAATCAAGGGACTACCGGTCCGCAAAGTGCTGGTTGACTCGGCAGCCAACATCGAACAAGAAATCTACCTGGGTATCACCAACGACCGCGCCGCGCGTCGCCCGGTCTTTATGGCCTCTGCCGCAGGTGGCGTCGAAATCGAGGAAGTTGCCCGCACCAATCCCGAGAAAATCATCAAAGTCCATATTGACCCACTTCTTGGTTTGCGCGACTATCAGGCGCGCGACATTGCGATTGGCATTGACCTACCAAAGGAATACTGGAAGCAGTTCGGCGATATCTGTCGGGGTCTCTGGCGCGCTTATATGGAATGCGACGCGACGCTGGCAGAGATAAATCCGCTGGTCATCCTTAAAGAGAAGTCGCTGATGGCACTGGATGGCAAGATGTTGTTAGATGATAATGCCCTCTTTCGCCACCCTGATCTGGCTGAGATGCGCGATGTGGACGAGGAAGCAGCTTCTGAGACCGAGGCACGCAAATACGGCCTCACGTTCATCAAATTGGATGGCAATATCGGTTGCATGGTTAACGGCGCTGGATTGGCTATGACCACAATGGACATTGTCAAACTGTTTGGTGGTGAACCAGCCAACTTTCTGGACATCGGCGGTGGTGCAGGTGCAGACAAAGTCGCCGCGGCCATGCGCATCATTCTCTCAGATAAGAATGTTAAGGCCATTTTGTTCAATGTCTTCGGTGGCATCACCCGCTGTGACGAAGTGGCCAAAGGCATCCTAACTGCCCTCAAAGAAGTCAAACCACACATCCCGATGGTTGTACGCTTAGTGGGCACTAACGCTGAAGAAGGCCGAAAATTATTAGCAGACGCCCATATGATTACTGCCGAGACCCTCGTCGACGCGGCCAAGAAATCCGTTGCGGCGGCGAAAGCATAGGAGACCGAAATGAGTATATTAGTTGATAAAAATACCCGCCTTTTGGTACAGGGTATTACTGGCAATGAAGGTCTCTTCCACACTCAACAAATGCTCGCTTACGGAACCAAAGTCGTTGCAGGTACGCGCCCTGGCAAGGGTGGTGAATGGGTTCTGGACGGAAAAGTACCAGTCTTCGACTCCTGCAAAGCAGCTGTCGAATCGACTGGCGCGAATGCCAGTATCATCTTTGTCGCCGCGGCATTCGCCCCGGACGCCATCTTTGAAGCTGCAGACGCAGGCATCCCGTTCATCGTGTGCATCACCGAAGGTGTCCCGGTGCAGGATATGATGCGGGTGCGCGAATACCTCGACCAGAAACGGGTCCGGCTGCTCGGTCCAAACTGCCCTGGTTTATTAACTCCCGGCGAGGCCAAAGTAGGAATCATTCCCGGTGATATCGCCATCCCCGGAAACGTGGGCGTTGTCTCGCGCTCCGGCACGTTGACCTACGAAGTGCTCTATGCCTTGAAACTGGTCGGTTTCGGTGCCACCACCTGTGTCGGAATTGGTGGCGACCCTATCAACGGCACTAATTTCATTGACTGCCTGTCAATGTTCGAAGACGATCCGCACACCGAGAAAGTGGTGATGATCGGCGAAATCGGCGGCACAGACGAGGAGAAGGCAGCCCAGTTCATTGCTTCCAAGATGACCAAGCCAGTCGTCTCGTTCATCGCCGGGCAAACGGCTCCTCCCGGAAAGCGCATGGGACATGCGGGTGCCATCATCGAAGGCGGAGCGGGCACCGCAGCCGACAAGGTCAAAGCGCTCGAAGCAGCTGGGGTGAAAGTTGCCAAGCACCCCGAAGAAATCCCAAGCCTCTTGAAATAATAAAATAAACCCTGAGAAGTGAACCATCTCAGGGTTTATTATTTGTAACGTGTTAAAGGTCCAGCAGATCAAACTCTATTTGTAAGATACGAAAAAAGCCGCCTTTGCAAGCGGCTTATCTCATTAGGAATAGTTGATGGTTATTTCTTGGCTTTTTGAGCTTCGACGAACTTGACCGCTTCGCCGACCGTCGTGATCTTCTGGGCATCTTCATCCGAAATCTCGGTGCCGAAAACATCCTCGAATTTCATAATGAGTTCGACCAGGTCGAGCGAATCAGCTTCCAAGTCCTCGCGGAAGCGGGATTCGAGCTTGACCTTCGCCTCATCCACGCCCAACAAGTCCACGATAATTGCCTTTACTTCGTCAAAAGTACTTGCCATTTCTGCCTCCTGTGGATTGAAACTGGCACTATTGTAATCGTTTCGCTATTATAATTCAATACAAGGAACACAAACTTATGGCAAAAGTTGCGCCTATTGACCGACGGAAAGCCGACCACATCAAGATCAATCTGGAACAGGATGTTCGCTCCAGGTTGACTAACGGACTGGAGCGTTACCATTTCATCCATGAGGCACTAACGGAACTGGACCTCGAAGTAGTAGACACTACCCTCAACCTATTCGGGAAAAAACTAAATGCACCCATCCTCATCTCGTCCATGACCGGCGGGACAGAAGAAGCAAAAACGATCAACAGGCATCTCGCCGAAGCTGCTCAGATAAACGGTGTGGCAATGGGAGTCGGCAGTCAGCGCGCTGCCATCGAAAACCCTGACCTGGCCGAGACCTTTTCCATCACCCGCAAAGTAGCCCCCGACATCCTACTTTTTGCCAACCTAGGCGCGGTGCAGTTGAACTATGGTTATGGCATTGACCATTGCCGCCGCGCCGTGGACATGATCCAGGCGGATGCACTTATCTTGCATCTCAACCCATTGCAAGAGGCTGTGCAAATAGGTGGGGATACCAATTTTGCCGGGCTGGCGAAGAAAATTGAGAAAATCTGCAACAGAATCAAAGTACCCGTGGTTGTTAAAGAGGTTGGCTGGGGTATCTCCGAAAGATCTGCAAAGATCCTCTCCGAGAGTGGAGTCGCCGCCATTGATGTGGCCGGGGCAGGCGGAACATCCTGGTCGCAAGTCGAGATGCACCGCGCTACCAATGAATTCACCCGCGAACTTGCCGCCACTTTTATCGGCTGGGGTATCCCCACTGCAGACTCGATCCTATATGTCAAGAAAGCAGTGCCCAAAATGACGGTCTTCGCCAGCGGTGGTCTCAAAGACGGGCTCGATATCGCCAAGTGCATCGCGTTGGGAGCTTCCTTGGGCGGCATGGCGGGACAATTTTTGAAAGCCGCAGCGGTGAGCGCAGAAAAGGTAGTCACGTTGATTAAATTGACCCAACGGCAGATACAGGTAGCAATGTTTGCAGCGGGAGTGTGTGAAATTGGTAAAATGGGAAGTTGTGGAATAGAGAAAACATGAGTCTGAAAGGATTTTCCGCCCCACTGCTATTAGCCATCGAAGCTGAACTTCAGCGCCAGGTTGCCCGGCTCGACGAACCGCGCACACGTACTTTCCACGAGATGCTGACCTACCACATGGGTTGGACCGGCGAAGGGTCTGGGCCCGATGCACAAGGGAAACGCATCCGCCCTCTGTTGGTACTGCTCACCTGTGCCGCCTGTAATGGTGATTGGAAATCCGCTCTCCCGGCCGCGGCAGCTGTTGAGCTTGTCCACAATTTTTCACTCGTCCATGACGATATCCAGGACAATTCGGACAAACGCCGCGGGCGGGAGAGCGTTTGGGTGAAGTGGGGCATGCCGCAGGGAATCAACGCCGGGGACGCGTTATTTGTGCTCTCCAATCAAGCCATACTGGACCTGGCACCCACCCACCCCACCGAGGCTACTTACAAAGCTGCAAAGATTCTCCACGATACCTGTCTTGACCTGACGCGCGGCCAATACCTGGACATGTCCTATGAGAAGCGCACCGACCTGACTATTGAAGACTATTGGGCAATGGTCAGTGGCAAGACGGCTGCCCTGTTGTCCGCCTGCTGCACACTCGGCTCTCTACTTAGCGGAGTGGACGAGACCATCCAGGAAGCCTATCGCGACTTCGGTCACTACCTCGGACTCGCATTCCAGGTGCAGGATGACTTGCTAGGAATCTGGGGAGACATAGCACTGACAGGAAAGTCCGCTGAGTCAGATCTTGTGGCTGGGAAAAAATCACTGCCGATACTTTATGGAATAGGAAAGAATGGTCCGTTTGCGCAGCGTTGGGCCAAAGGTCCGGTAAGTCCCGAGGAGGTTCCCGGTCTGGTAGAACAATTAGCCGCGGAAGGGGCGCGATTATACACACAGGAGACTGCCGATCAAATGACTGACCTGGCGCTGCAATCCCTACGAATGGCCGATCCACAGTTTGAGGCCGGGGATGCATTGTTTGAATTGACGAATAACTTGCTAAACCGGGAAGCGTGAACATCCTTTCTGGTTATTGATATCCAATGTTCTGGTATAATTTTCGGCGTCAAGCGGGTGTAGTTCAGTGGTAGAACGCTTGCTTCCCAAGCAAGATATCGTGGGTTCGAGTCCCATCACCCGCTCCATAAATAAAACCGCCCTAGTGGGGCGGTTTTTTATGGACTTGTTTCTTACCTGACCCGTATTTGTAACTTCCGGGGATCTTATTTTTATGCCATCATACTGCCAATTTCTATAAGGGCCTTGACAGTTTCCTCTGGCAGGATTGCCGGGGTAATTCCTAATGCCTTGCAGGTCAGGATTTTATGGGCAGTCACCTCCACTGCATCGGTCATGTCAGCGGCACGGCGCAGGCTGCTCCCTGCTACCACCAGTCCGTGGTTTTGCATCAGCGCAGCGATTCCCTTAATTCCGATGGCTTCAGCGACCTTATCACCCAGTTCGTTGGTACCTGGCATGATGAACGGCACGACCGGGACGTCCCCGATAAAAGCGGCTTCGGTGGAAATGGGCAGGAAGTGAGTGCCGGTCATCGCCATCAGCGTAGCCTGGGGGGCATGAGTATGGATCACTGCAGTAATTTCGGGGCGCATCTTATAAATGGCGCAGTGTACCCGCCGCTCACTGGAAGCGGTGTACTCTGTATCCCCTACGAGCCTGCCATCCAGGTCAATGCGCACCATCATGTCCGGACGCAGGTCACCTTTGAAAATGGCACTAGGAGTGATCCATATTTCATTCGGATTATCGTCACAGCGTCCGCTGACATTACCACCAGTGGGAGTGATTAGCCCCTTGGCGTAGAGTTCGTTGGTGATCATCAGGATCTGGTCGCGTATATCGCCAGTCTTGACCACGGCGGGTGCAGCAGGCATGTAAGCCATTGTGGCCTGTGCAACCGTTGGAGCACTGGCGACAGATGCATTGGGTGGGACAGGAGTAGTGCTGAGTTTGGTCAGGTCGCCCGGGTCACCAATTTTCTTACGCGCCTCGGAGTATAGACGACTCATGTTGTTCTGGATGCGCATGAAAGCCATTGCCTTGCCGGTGTCACCGCTGAAGGATAACTTGCCGCTGGTGGCCGCTTTGGTCGCATTGACTCGTCCTGTGAACATTCCATCGAAGATATCAGCGGCCATCTTGAGTTTCACATCCGGTTCGCGCGGTGGGTTCTCCAGGCCGGCAGCCACCTTCCCGCTCACAAAACTCAGGAAGAATGACTGGTCCATGTCTTTGACAGTGAAAAGGAAGACCACATTCTTTCCTTTTGCAAAACTAATCATCTCCTTATCAGTGGCAATTGAAACGGTGAATTCTTTCAAAATGGCAATCATCTTTTCGCGCGTCGCACTGTTTACAACCACAGGAAAGGCTGTTGCTGCCGGAGCTGTAACAGGCATCGGGGGAGGAGCAACTGCTACTGGAATGGCAGCTGGAACAGCACCCAGTTTAGTTAAGTCGCCCGGATCGCCAATCTTTTGGCGCGCTGCACTGTACAACCGGCTCATATTTCCCTGGATTCGGATAAACGACATGGCCTTGCCCGTGTCACCACTGAACGAAAGTTTCCCACTGGTCGCGGCTTTTGTAGCATTGACGCGCCCGGTGAACATACCGTCCAGAATATCGGCAACCATTTTAAGTTTCACATCCGGTTCGCGCGACGGGCTGCCCAAGCCGGAATCTACTTTTCCATCCTCAAATTCCATAAAAAACGCCTGATCCATATCTTTGACTGTAAAGGAAAAAATGACATTCTTGCCCTTCGCAAAGTCAGCCATTTCTTTGTCAGCCGCGATGCAGCCGGTGAACTCCTTTATAATTTCGATCATTTTTTCACGCGCAGTATTGGGTTCCATACTTTCCACCTTTCCACTCATCATTACCGTTTGCGATTGCGAGGCGGGCAGGTTGCCTTTCTCATTAACAGTTGGTTCAGCAGTTTTTTGCTTTTGGAGAGCAACATCCAGGTCGGTCGCACCTGGACCCGGAGCCTGGGCGCGCGCTTTCAGGCTGGACTCGTCCGTCTGTCGTTTTCCGGTCCAGGTGAAAGAGTCGAGCGTGGCGGCGTTCAGGATGTACTTTGGCCGCTTGCCAGCCATCAGCAATTTCAATTCGTTGGTGATGATCTCACCCTGGTGCGCGGCCACCTCGAGTGTATTGCCACCTACGTGTGGGGTGGCTATGACATTCGGGAAGACCAGCAGAGGATCTTCAGTGGCAGGCGGTTCGATCGGGAAAACGTCCGTGGCGAAACCACCCAACCTGCCGGACCTGAGCGCTTGCAGCAAAGCCTCCTGGTCCACCAGAGCGGCCCGGGCGGAGTTGACCAAGAATGCACCCGGTTTCATCAGGTTAAAGGTCTGGGCATTCATCATATCCCGAGTCCCGTCGGTTACCGGGGCATGCAGGCTGACGAAATCGCTCTCGGTCAGCAGGTGTTCGAACGCGACCTTTTCCGCCCCCATCAGGACTGCCTGGTCAACGCTCAGAAATGGATCAAAGAGCAGAATGCGTGCCCCAAAGGGCAGGAGGCGCTGAATAACTTTTCTGCCAATCGCGCCACCGCCGACCACGCCGATGGTCTTGCGCCACAATTCGACTCCCAGGAATTCCTCGTGCGCCTGGCCCATGCGCCCCAGGTCACCGGCTTCGCCGCCGGGCTGGTGCAGGAAGGCGGACGCAGGCTGGAGTCTGCGGGCCAGCATCAACATAAAGCCTACCGCCAGGTCTGCGACTGCGTCGGCGTTGCGCGCCGGGGTGTTGGTGACCGGCACGGCGGCAGAAGTGCAAGCGTCGAGGTCGATGTTAACGGGGTTGCCGCGGCAGACAACGATCATGCGCAGATCAGGTAGTTTAAGCAGTGCTTCGGCGTCAACGATATCCACTTCGGTGACAAAAACTTGGAAATTTTTAAGGGTTTGCACCAGATCATCGCCGGTGAGCAGAATACCTTCGGTCCGGTAGGGTTTGTAGGTAACCTCACCGATCTCACGCAGTTGGCGCAGGGCAGCGTCGTCCACTTCGGCGCTGATGTAGATATTGGGACGGAAGGATGCAGACGCTGCGCCGCTGCTTTCTGTAAGGGTTAGACCTGCCATCATCGTCGCGGCAATGTTGCTGGCGGCAACCATATCCGCTGGCCGGCGCTCCTGGTGTAGGGATTGCCATTCGGCGTAGAGAGCCTGATAAGTGGATGAGTCCGCGCTGGGCTGGTTGTCGCGGGAGGTATGCACCAGTTTTTTCGCACCTGTTGCCAGATCCGGGAAGAGACCAGCGCCAACCCCGGCGCAGATGGCCGCTCCCAGTGCGGTCGCTTCTACAGAGGCACTGACATGCACGTTACAATTTGCAACGTTGCTGATGATTTCTGTCCAGGCCGCGCTGCGGGTGATCCCCCCGCTCAGCCATAAATCAGAAAGTGTGCCGCCCGATATGTGCAAGATCTGCTCGACATTGGCACGCACCGCGTAGGCCATCCCTTCCAAGACTGCGCGGGCCACATCGGCACGGCCCTCTTCTCCGAGGCGCGCAATAACAGACGAGAAAGTCAGGTTGTCCACCGGCGGTTCGAGGGCCGAGGCATTGAAAACTGCCGCGCCAATGGTGGAATGCATGCCGTGTGCACCAGGAACCGAGGTCCCAGCCTCAGCGGCCAACATCGCCACCGGATTGGGGGCGTCGTTGTGCATAAGACGGGCTGTCCATTCGAGGGTCGAGCCCATCTGTCCAGCGTTGCTTTCGAGGATGTACAGACCTGGGATGATGTGCAGCCCGGTCCAGATACGCATTTCGGGGTCGATGATAAGTTTGTCAACCGCCATCTGTACCGGGGTGGTGGTACCGGCAATAACGCCAATCTGCCCGGCTGAAATGACACCCGCTCCGAGCAGTCCACACTGCGTATCGGGGCCGCCAACCGCCACGGGAATGCCCGGGAGAAGTCCCAGGTTGCCAGCGGCTTCTTTGGTAAGTCTTCCAAGTTTACTCCCAGCCTGTTTGAGGGACGGGAGGATTTTCTCTGGCAAGCCAAGCGATTTGATGAATGCACTGGCCCATTTCCGGTTTTTCAAGTCAAAGAGCAAGCTCTCGGCAGCTTGGGCTGGCTCAGAGGCCAGTTCGCCGGTCAGCATATAACCGACCCAGTCGCTGATGCTCAGCGCAGCGTGTACCTCCTTGAACTCGTTAGGATGGGTGTCTCTCAACCACAACAAACGCGCCGCCATAAAAATAGGGTTGGGAGCGTGACCTGATAGCCGATAAATTTCCTCGCCGCGTTCCGCTGCCAGCCCCATACCCTGGTCAACCGCACGTGAATCGCGGTTTGGGGTGGCGAGAAGCACGCTCCCTTTTTTATCGATCGCCACCATGCTGTGACGCATACTGGTTGCGGCAATACCGGCTACTTCTAGTGGCAAAGCACCAGCCTTCTTGAGCGCTTCCTGCGTCGCCTCACCCAAAACACGCCAGACAGTGTCTGTGTCGAGTTTGAAGGCAAAACCTCCAGCTTGCGGGTCGGGGGGCAGCGTCCAGCCGCGAAAGACGCTGACAGTTTCACCAGTATCGGTATTTACCAAAAGGCAGCGTCCTCCCCCACCGCCAACGTCAAGACCAAGCAGATATTTTCCTGACATATTGACTCCTTATCTTCATTGAGGGTTAGTTATTCATAGTAGACTAGGTTATGGAGCATAGCCGTTGGACCGATACCAATTAACCGCTTTACGCAAAGCGTCACGGGCCGGGATGAAAGTATAGCCAAGTT
>Ga0209777_10003895_pt1 | contig 18033 bp, 15 predicted proteins | sample FrelakmetHBP12HB_FD_187147 | JGI IMG/M metagenome (GOLD analysis project Ga0209777, IMG submission 187147) | Freshwater lake sediment microbial communities from the University of Notre Dame, USA, for methane emissions studies -HBP12 HB (SPAdes)... | ecosystem: Environmental > Aquatic >...
ATTATAGTCGCTTCTTGAATAGTCTCAAAGGGGAAAATGTCGCGCTACTTCAAGCTGTCAGCGTTCAGGCTTCCGGATATCGAGATGAAAGCAAGAGGACTCAAGGGTAGGAGATCGAAAACCACTTCACTTTGGAGCACTATGTTTTGCACCATCCGCTCACGTGGCATCAGTCTGAGGCTGACTCTAACTGCTTATTACAGGGACATCTTGTGGCCTTGCAACATTACAATTCGCTGGCCATCACCAGTATATATCCACTTTAGAGACGATTCCCAGAGTCTGCCAGAAAGCTCCTAAACTCTTCCCTTCTTCGTCCAGTGTCGCTGCCAGCGTGGTTAAATCGTCCCCCTCTTGTCCAAGTTCCTCACTCCACTGATGCGCTTTGTCAGCATCACTCGTACCTTCGATAAAGACTCTCCCCGCCACCCATTCATTGAATGCTACAACTTCTGAATTATAAGCTTGAGCTTTCTGATTATAGTCATTCAATGCAGCTTCAAAGCTGGCCCTCCTCCACTCATAATCCTCATAGCAGATATACTGAGGGCAAGAGGCAACATTCAAACTGACCAGCCCCAATTCCTTCCCTACGGCTACGTAGGCGACTTTATCCCAACTGCTGGCCTCACAATATACTGTGAGCCCACCGGGCAATGTCGAATTCATCCCTACAGTTTGGGTGGAGTTTTGCGCTGTTTTCCCGTTGCAGTCAATGTAGACTAGACCTCTGTCCGTGGTATAGAAAGCATTTAGGGCATGTCCTTCGCTCTCACCTACAAAGGACACGCTAACCCAGGCGGCCCTGATCCCAGCAGCTCTGCATTGTTGTAAAGGTCCTCGGCAAAGGCACCACACATAAACGTGCCGGTGACATAGGCCTTCTCATTAGTCTTGTCTGCGATCAAAAAGGACATTAGCTGCTGCCAAGTTGGATCGGTGGCACTTCCATTGTTGACAAGTTGGACTCTGTCATAGCCAGCTGCAGTCGTGGCATACGGCGGCTGTTCCCCGCGATGAATAGTAACATTATCGCTGGCAGGCTCCTGTTCTATTGTTGGGGCCAATGCGGGTGCAGGAAATAGTGTCGGCGTGGGCGTAGCAGCTGGTACTGTTGTTGGCGTAGGTTCCGGTGTTAGCACAGGCGTAGCTCTCGGCATGGATGCTGACGCGGGCATAGTCATGGGTGCGGCTGCCACTGCACTCACAACGTAGGCAATGGTACCGATTAGAAGTGCCAGCGCTAGAAACGTGATTAACGGTACCGCTAACTTTCTCATCCTGGCCGCCAACGCACCAAGCTGCTAACCCTATAGCCACAGACACGAGCCTGGTATCTAGCATAAGGTGAAGCACTCGTATTTGTAGATCAGTAGAATTCAACATTAGCATGACCTTAATCGTGCAAACAATGACCCTTTAGTGACTATGCGCGGGCAATACAGTAACGTGGATAAGATAGTACCGACGTTCAAGTGGTGGCGACATAAGGGCTAAGTGCGGTCTGTCGAAAACAGTATCAGGGCATACGTAGCGCCCCGCAAAATCTCAACGTTGGGTATTCAGTCTTATCTCGTCCAGGACGAGATAAATTACGACTATTAAAGCACGTCCACCGTATGACACTGAATTGCCCATCGGGGCCGGGATGCAAGGATACTTCCCCGGGTTAAACGCCATAACCTGTATCGGAACCTGTATTCTTCCAGACTTCGGGCGGATGGTACAAGCTGCTATACCATATCGGCGATCCTTCAAACTGGCTGTCATCACATACGTCATACAAATTGAACGTTTGGCCCAGGCTTGACTCCCAGCCATATGACCATGTGCCGTTCGGGTTTGTTGTGCTGGATAAGTCATTGACGATGTCATAGGTCGTGGGGCATTCATATGCGCCCATATCTACAGTCGCAGTCCCGTTACCATCGCCATCCATAATTCGAAGACTCCCATCTAAGTCTGCTGTTATCCCAGAAGGAACTGCTGAGTTGTTGCCGGCATCTAAGCAGGGAGATCCGGCCTGTAGGTGGAAATCAGCGGCCGAAGTGAACAATGGGTCTGCATTGATGTTGTTCTCGCCGTCATATCCGCCCTGAACATCGGAATAAGTGACTATGGGCGAACTATCATAGTTGTTTGTTATCTCATTTGGAGTGTCTCCCCATAAAATACAGTTGGTCACTCTGGGAGACGACTCACTGTTGTAGATCCCGCCCCCGTCCCTAGCTGAGTTGCCTGAGAAGGTGCAGTTGGTCACCGTCGGTGACGAGTACGAGTTGTTCATCCCGCCGCCGTCACCGCTACTGGCTGAGTTGCCCGAGAAGATGCAGTTGCTCACTGTGGGCTTACGAACAACACTCTGATCAGAGTGTTGTTCGTAAGCAACTTTAGTCTTAACAAGAAGGATTTGCCAACTGACAACTAAAGACTTGCGACTTCTGACGCTTGGCCATTCTTACCGCCACTCTAGGATAGAGCAATTTGTCTGTTGTTCTCTAGAGTGCTCCTTTCCTACCTATTTCTCAATCGTTTCTTGACTAAAAGTACTATCTGAGTTAAGATTTAGATCCGCCGGTTTATCAGCGGTACAGTGAATTTTCGCGCATATGACATCTTTTCCCTGACAAGGATATTTGTTGATTATTAAGCCTCAAATAGCTTTTAGATATGTCGCTCTACTCCTGGCACTAATGCTGCTGGTGCCGCTTATCAGTTGCGGTGGCCACGGAGGGACTAACTCGACCCCGGTAACCACTCTTTCATCCGTCGGGAATTCTACCCCCACCCCCACCCCTACTCCTGCTACCAGCGCCCCTCCCAGCACTATCTCATCTCTCAGTGGAGAGGTACTGGTGCAAAAACAGGGTTTTACGACCTGGGTACAAGCTGTTGCCGGCATGAAACTCGAGGCGGGCGACGATCTCAAGACCAGCGGCAACGGCACTGCTGTGCTCCTCTTCTTCGAGGGCAGCACTATGGAGGTGCAGCCCGATACCGAGATACTTATCAATGAGTTGAGCCTTGCTGGCACCGGCTCCACCACCATCGGGCTGAGGCAACTGGTTGGCAGCACTGTCAACCGTGTGCAGAAGCTCGTAGATTCTGAGTCGAAATACGAGGTCGATACCCCAGCCGCTTCTGTGGCAGTGAGAGGCACGATATTCAAGTTGCTGGTGGCGATAAATGGTAACACCACCTTAAATTCAGAAGAAGGAAATGTATGGTTTACCGCTAACAACATGACAGTATTGGTGGGCGCAGGCATGCAATCATTTGCATGCATGGGCTGCCCACCTTCCAATCCTCTGCCAGCCTCCACTGCCGGGCCCACTTACAGTCCTATTAGTGAGCCTATACCTACACCTTCGTCTACATCCACAGCCATACCGCTGGTCACACCTTTGCCCGTAATCATAATCCCGGCCGGCTCCACTGAAGTGACACCAACACCTACGCCTACGCCAGCGCCTACACCTACACCAACGCCTACACCTACACCTACACCTACACCTACACCTACACCTACACCTACACCTACACCTACACCTACACCTACACCTACACCTACACCGACACCGACACCAACACCAACACCAATGCCAACGCCTACACCTACGCCTACACCTACACCAACGCCTACACCTACGCCTACACCTACGCCTACACCTACGCCTACACCAACGCCTACACCTACGCCAACGCCTACGCCGACACCAACGCCTACACCTACGCCGACACCAACGCCTACACCTACGCCGACACCAACGCCTACACCTACGCCGACACCTACGCCTACGCCAACGCCGACACCTACGCCTACGCCAGCGCCTACACCTACACCTACGCCTACGCCTACGCCGACACCTACACCTACACCTACACCCACGCCTACGCCTACACCGACACCTACACCTACGCCTACACCATTTGTTCAAGTGCAAATAACCAGCCCTGAGGATAATTCCTCAACGGATAGCAGGCTGCTTACGATATCAGGTAACGTGACAAGCACTAGTGAGATCAATACTGAAACTGGGGCGACTATTACTCTTAATGGCGAAGCACGTCCTCTGCCGTTGACCCTTGAAGGCAACAGCACTTACAACTACTATAGCTTCGGAACCCAGGTCGAACTGATTCCAGGATCTAACACCATAACTGTGACGGCCATTGACATAAATGGCCAGCCAGGGAACGATACAATTACGGTCAATGCAGACATTCAGTCATATGCCATCAAAGCGGAGCTTACCTGGGACACCAACGGTACCGACCTCGATAGCCATCTCATCGCACCATGCTATGCTGATAATGATATGTTCGGTGATTGCTACTATGCCAACCCGAATCCCGACTGGGATGGGTCTGGCAATAGCAGTGGTGGTGACCCCTCACTGGACCAGGATGTAATCACCGGCTATGGTCCGGAGTACATAGTTCTGGTTGAGCCACCGTTTAACGGCATTTACCAATACAAAGTCTATTATTATGATGACAACGGGTATGGTTCCTCCATAGCAACAGTAAAGATATGGGTTAACGATGTATTGGTTTTCCAGGGAAACAGGACTCTGTCAAATTATGAGTGGTGGGATTGTGCCTGCGTCTCGTGGCCTTCGGGCACTGTCACAGCAGGGCCTTGCTCTACGCACACTTTGACTGTGACCTCCAGCGGCTGTTGCCCGATTCTGGTTGAAGGCTTACCGTGCGGCAACATGACCGTGTCTGCAGGCAATACAGACGCATTTTATGCTCCTGAAAACACGCAGATTACGCTTACTGCGCAGACAGGCGACGAGTGTAGCTTTGACTATTGGCAGGTTGATGGAGGGAACTCGACTGGAGAGAACCCGATAACAGTTACCATGGATTCTGACCATGCAGCCACGGCTACGTGCACTCCCTTATACACTCTGGCCCTGACCAATGACGGCTGCCATAATGTCTCGGTGAGCAGCTTGCCTGGTGGCAATCAAGATGTGCCTTGGGGGGGGAATGCAACGTTTGTCCTCCCAGAGGGAACCGAGGTCACCCTTACGCCTTCGGATAGTGATGGCATCGTCTTTACAGGCTGGTATATTGATGCAGAAGGGTCACCCCGGTTTGATAGACCTCTGACTATCGCCATGGATGCTAGCCATCAGGTAACGGCTGTCTGTGTTCCCGCCCACACCTTGTACGTGAGTTCGAATGGCTGCTGTCCTATTCTGGTGGAGGGCCTGCCCGGCGGGAACCAGACCGTGTCTGCCGGTGATGCCTTCTCATTTGATGCTCCTGAAAACAGCAATATTACGCTCACGGCCCGGCCAGGCGATTCCTGCCAATTCGGGAACTGGACTGTCGATGAAGGAAACTCGACGACAGATAATCCGATAACAGTAACTATGGACTCCAACCATGCAGCGACGGCTACCTGTATTCCCTTATATACCTTGACCGTGACTTCCGATGGTTGCTGTCCCATCCTGGTGAGCAATCTGCCTGAGGGCAATCAGACAGTGCCCGCCGGCGGCAATGCTACGTTTATGGGCATCCCAGAGGGCATAGTGGTAGCCCTTGAGGCTGTTGATAGTGGGAACTGCACGTTTGACCACTGGATAGTCTACAGCACCGACGGGAATTACATTTATGACAAAGTCATACAGGTCACCATGGACCAGGATCACACAGCTATATGCTACTCCTATGTTCCAACCTATGACCTGCTTGTAGTGCCCCAGTATGGCCATATCATAGTGAGCTTGCCTGGGGGTAACGAAACATGTAGCGTAAACGAGAGCTACCACTTCGCTGTGCCAGCCGGCACTGTTGTGACGCTCGAAGCCGAGCCGGAGGACAGCTACTTCTTCTACTATTGGCTCATTAATGGCGAGATAGTATATGGCAATCCCGGAAATCTGACTATGGATGGAGACTATTCGGTCAAGGATGTGCGCCGTAATGGTCAGCCCTCAACCTTGAGCGTGACTTCCAGCGGCTGCTGCCCGATTGGGGTAAGCGGTTTGCCTGGCATTGAAGGCACAATGCAAGTGCCTGCCGGTGGGAATGGCACATTCCTTTGTGACCCGTCCGGCTACGTGAGCCTCGAGGCGCAAACAGGTGATTCCTGCCAATTCGGTAACTGGACCGTCGATGAAGGAAACTCGACGACAGATAATCCGATAACATTAACTATGGACTCCGACCACACAGCGACGCTTGAGTGCTCATCTGCACCAACGCCTACACCTCTGGCTATCACCACAGACTCGCTGCCCGATGGCGAAATCTGTGTATATTACTCCCAGACCCTGTCTGCCTCCGGCGGTAGCGGCAATTACACCTGGTCTATATCCGATGGGTCTCTCCCCGGCAATGTAACGCTTGATCCTTCAACCGGCGCTATCTCCGGCACACCGGACACAGCCGACATCTCCAGCTTCACTGTCCAGGTGAGCGATGGCATCGGCAACGCCACTAAGGGTCTATCAATCACGATTAATGCCGAGTTAATTGTGAATCCGGGATTCGAAAATAGTCTCACTGGTTGGAGTACATCAGAGGGCAATGCAACATACTCGGTCGACGCCACGACATCATATTCGGGAAACTGTTCGGTGCAGGGCGTTGAGCTTGACACCGGAAGTCTCGGCCGTCTTTACCAAGACGTTACCGGCCTTGCGTCACCGGGGAACCAATATCAGATTAGCGGATGGATAAAGACGAGTGACGTCACCGGCAGCGTGGTCATTGGTCTGGACTATGTCGCATCTGGCGGCTGGACCCCCGGAGATGGCTATGTGCAAGAAATAGGTTATGTCACGGGGACACAGGATTGGACGTTCTTTCAGAGCGATGTATTCAGCTTGCCACCTATGCCGTCTGACGCCGAAGCGTTATGGTTCTTATTCGACTTCAACGGCGGCAACGGGACTGCCTGGTGGGATGATGTCTCACTGGTCTGCGTTTCATGTGCCAGTGGGCCGGCGCCTGCCTCTTCTTGTATTGTAGGCTGGTGGCCTGCAGATGGGAACGCAACCGATATCGCTGACTCGAATCCAGGCATACTGATGAATGGCACTACCTTCGCTCCCGGGAAAGTGGGCCAAGCCTTCAGCTTCGATGGCCAAGACGACTATGTCCTGGTGCCCTATAAGGGCAATCTGCCCAGCGGTTCACAGGCCAGAACATTTGAGACGTGGGTCTACACCAGGCCATCTTCCTGGGCGGTTGATAGGCATACCATATTCCAATATGGCGAGACGGGGGTGGGTTCATTTAGCCTGGATATGGATGAATATCCATATATGCAGTTCTATACCTGGAGTGTGGGCGACCTTTTCTACAATGCCGGAGTTCCAGAAGAAGGTTGGGTGCATATCGCCATTACCTACGATGGAGACAAAACAGTTTGCGTTTACACACAGGGAGAGCTTAGAGGTAACATAACTTTTACTGAACCTCTTAATACTGTTCCGACTGACTTGGAGATAGGAACCTGTACCGACTTGGGGGCCTATTTCGATGGCCTAATTGACGAGTTTACCGTATATGACTGCGCTCTTTCCCCATCGGAAATTCAAGCCATATATAACGCAGGCTCTGCCGGGAAAGACAGAAGCGGTACATCAACGCCAGCCCTTAACACCTTAACTGTAAGCTCCGATGGCTGCTGCCCAGTTATGGTAAGTGGTTTGTCTGGTATTTACGAGACAGTGGAAGTGCCTGCCGGCGGGACTGCCACATTCTTATGTGACCCGTCCGGCACAGTGATACTCGACGCGCAGGGAAGCGATCTCTGTAGTTTTGACTATTGGATGATTGATGGTGAAGTGGCTGATAGCGGTAGTATCATAGAGGTTCCTATGGACACCGACCACACAGCCACGGTGGCGTGGATATCTCATCTAATCCATGTCAAAGGGGATGCTGCTGGCTTAAACGATGGCACTTCCTGGGCTGATGCCTTCACCGACCTGCAGAGTGCCTTAAATTCGGCAGTTTCAGGCGACCAGATTTGGGTGGCCGCAGGAACCTACAAGCCCTCAGTGGAAATAGGTGGTTCCGGAGAACGTTATGAGGCTTTCCAGATGGTGAGTGGCGTCGGTATCTACGGGGGCTTTGCTGGGACAGAGGCAAATGTGGGGCAGAGAGACTGGGAAACCAACGTGACCATCCTCAGCGGCGATATCGGCGAGGAAGGTAACAGCTCTGATAACTGCTACCATGTAATCTACAACCCTTCCGGCCTTGACAACACGGCGGTTCTTGACGGCTTCACCATCACCGGCGGCAATGCTAACGTGTCAATCGATCCCAGCTATTACGAGTACCGTGGCGGAGGAATGTACAACCTGTCCTCGTCGCCGACGGTAACCAACTGCACCTTCTCTGGCAACAATGCCGGCGACGGTGGTGGGATGTGCAACGATAACTCGTCGCCCACGGTGGATAACTGCACGTTCTTAGGCAACTCAGCCGATGGCGATGGCGGCGGCGGCGGCATGTTCAACGGTGAGTTGTCGTCTCCCACAGTGGCCAACTGCACCTTCTCAGATAACTCAGCTACCTACGGCGGCGGGATGGACAACTACAACTCGTCGCCCGCGGTGACTAACTGCACCTTCTCCGGCAACTCAGCCAGCGATGGCGGCGGGATGTGCAACGACAACTCATGTCCCACGGTGACCAACTGCATCTTCTCCAGCAACTCAGCTTACGATGGCGGCGGGATGTACAATCTGGAATCATCGTCTCCCACAGTAACCAACTGCTCTTTCTCAGATAACTCAGCTCAGTACGGCGGCGGGATGTACAACTCCAACTCATCGCCCACGGTGACCAACTGCACCTTCTCCGGTAACACAGCCAGTGTCGACGGCGGCGGGATGTACAACTATTGGTCATCACCCACAGTGACCAACTGTATTTTGTGGGGAGACACTACAAATGAGGTAAGCAACGTTGATAGCAGTTCGCCCATAGTCACTTACTGCGATGTCCAGGGCGGATACGAAGGCACTGGCAATGTCAATGACGATCCATTGCTCACATCGCAATTGCACTTAGGGTACGGATCGCCTTGTATCGACACAGGCGACAACTCGGCAGTCCCTTCAGGGATAACCACAGACCTGGACGGGAATCCCCGGATTATGGACGGCGATGGCAACGGGACTGCGACTGTGGATATGGGCGCTTTCGAATATGTAACCCATGACTGGTATGTCATTCCCGGTGGGAGCATCCAGTCAGCAATTAATGCTGCCTTCGATGCTGGCGGGGGCACGGTGCACGTGGCCGCCGGGAACTATACCGAGCTCATCTCGCTCAGGAACAATGTGGTGGTTCAGGGGGCAGGGGCTGCTGACACTATCATAGATGGGAATAGCACTGGCCCTGTGGTGACTGCATCATACGGAGTGGACTCCACAGCCATACTGGAGGATTTCACGATCACAAACGGCAGCGGCGTATATGGCGGCGGGATGAGCAACCAGTACTCATCGCCGACGGTGACCAACTGCACCTTCTCAAACGGCAGTAGCGCTTATGGCGGCGGGATGTATAACTACAATTCCTCGCCGACAGTGACCAACTGCATCTTCTCCAACAACGTAACCAGTCAGGACGGCGGCGGGATGTTCAACGATTATTCGTCGCCGACTGTGACCAACTGCACCTTCTCCAGCAACTCGTCCGGTGACGACTGCGGCGGCGCGATGTGCAACTTTCATTGGTCGTCGCCCACAGTGACCAACTGCACCTTCTCGAGCAACTTAGCTTTCTTCGGCGGCGGGATGTGCAACGATACCTCGTCGCCTACGGTGACCAACTGCACCTTCTCGAATAACTCAGCTAACTGGGCTAATTCCGCGGGTAGCGGCGGCGGCATGTACAACGGTTCATCATCGTCTCCCATAGTGACCAACTGCACCTTCTCGGATAACTCATCCTTCTGCGGCGGCGGGATGTACAACGAAAACTCGTCGACCACGGTGACCAACTGCATCTTCTCGGGCAACACAGCTTCCGATTACTTCGGCGGCGGGATGTACAACAACTACTCATCGCCCACGGTGACCAACTGCACCTTCTCGGGCAACTCGGCAAGTGATGCGGGCGGAATATACAACCGTGAGTCGTCTCCCAAAGTGACCAACTGTATTTTATGGGGAGACACTCCAAATGAGATAACAAACAGCTATGATAGTTCGCCCATAGTCACCTATTCCGATGTTCAGGGCGGATATGACGTCGAGAACAACATCAATGCAGACCCATTGTTCAAATCAGCCGCGGATTTCCACCTACAGGCCGGATCGCCCTGTATAGATACAGGCAACAATTTAGCGCCCAGCTTACCTGCCAAGGACTTTGAAGGGAACCCCAGGGTTATGGACGGCGATGGCGACTTGACTGCGATTGTAGATATGGGCGCTTTCGAATATGTAACCCATGACTGGTATGTCATTCCCGGTGGGAGCATCCAGGCGGCAATTAATGCTGCCGCTGCGGCTGGCGGGGGCACAGTGCACGTGGCTGCCGGGAACTATACTGAACTCATCTCTCTCAGGAACAATGTGGCAGTTCAGGGGGCAGGGGCTGAAGTCACCACCATAGAGGGCAATAGCACTGGCACAGTGGTGACTGCATCCTGGGTGGAATCTACAGCCATACTGGAGGATTTCACCATCTCAGGCGGTAACGGCGCTTCTGGCGGTGGGATGGACAACTATCACTCATCGCCCACAGTGACCAACTGCACATTCTCGGACAACTCAGCTTCCGATGACGGCGGCGGAATGTCTAACCGTTACTCGTCGCCCACAGTGACCAACTGCACATTCTCGGACAACTCAGCTTCCGATGGCGGCGGCGGGGGAATGTCCAGCATATACTCGTCGCCTACAGTGACCAACTGCACATTCTCCGGCAACTCAGCTTTCTACGGCGGCGGGATGGACAACGATAACTCGCCGTCCACGGTGATTGACTGCACATTCTCGGGCAATTCAGCCAGTGACGGTGGCTTAGGCGGTGGTGGAATGTTCAACGGTGAGTCGTCTCCGAGAGTGACTAACTGCAGCTTCTCGGATAACTCAGCTAGTGAGGGCGGCGGAATGTACAATTGGCTGAACTCGTCGCCCACCGCGATCAACTGCAGCTTCTCCGGCAACTCGGCGACAGCGGGTGGAGAGGGCGGCGGGATTCTTTGCAAGTCCAATTCTTCACCCACCATCACCAACTGCACCATTAACAGCAACTCAGCTCGTTGGAGTGGTGGCGGGATTGAGTGTGACAGCTCCTCCTCGCCCACTATCAGTAACTGTATCGTCAGCGACAACTCATCCAATTATGGCGGCGGCATGCAATGTAATCAGTCCTCACCTTTGGTCGTCAATTGCATCATCGGCAATAATACCAGCAGTAACGGTGGCGCGGGAATTAACAACGATAACGCCTCATCCACGTTTATCAACTGTACCATCACTGGAAATAACGGCCTCGGGGGTGGGCTGCATAGCGGTCATGATACCTCCTCAGTGACCGGGGTGAACTGCATCATCTGGGGCAATACCTGGGGCAACACTACTCGTGAAGTTTCGGTAAACTCAGGATGTTCCCTAACTATTACCTACTCCGATATCCGGGACGGATACGACGGCGAGGGCAACATCAATGCAGACCCGTTGTTTGCATCGGGATCTGATTTCCACTTACAGACCGGATCCCCCTGTATAGATACAGGCAACGACTCGGCAGTTCCTCCAGGGATAACAACGGACTTGGATGGGAATCCCAGGATTGTGGATGGCGATGGAAACGGGACTGCGACTGTGGATATGGGCGCATATGAATGCCCCATGACCTATGACCTCGTCAATGACTTCTCCAGCACAACAAACCCGAACGGCACATGGTCATATGGCTGGGAACCAAAGCTGGTGGGAACGTTCAATCTGTATGACGTATGTGATACCAGCGTATTTGAAGAATCACCTATATGGTATAGCAGCAGCTTATACCATCCGCCCGAAGTCTGGAAAAATACAGGTTCAGGTCCCTATAATTACGTTCAACCTGGGGAAGTATCCTTGCATCCCGGCTCTGGTGGGCAATTCAGTGTCGTACGGTGGAAGTCTCCTTTGGCGGGAAACGTCAGTATTAGCGGCTATTTCGGTGCCGGGGATATAGGCGTGATGAGTTATTTCATTTGTAAGAACGGCAATACGTCTCTCTTTCGAGTGGAAGACACATACGATGATGGTCCCTTCACGCTTAACGCCTATGTCTCCATCGGCGATACCATCGACTTCATGATAGGTGAGGGTTATGGTTATGGAAGCACACCCCTCCATGCAACCATAACTCTCACGCCTTAACTCTCACGGTCAACACTGGCGATATCAATGAACCTCCAATGTTCACACCGGATATCCACCTACAGTCCGGAGCGCCCTGTATTGATACAGGTGACAACTCGGCGCACAGCTTGCCTGCCATGGGCTTCACAGGGAATAGCAGTATTCCGATAGCGGTGGTAATGGCTGCGACTGCGGATATGAGCGCCTGCGAATATCAAAAACAAGTCTCTATGGAGCGGCCTTTCTCTGGGGCTTAGTCAAAGCTAAAACCTGCATTACCTTTTCGGAACCACAGCCTTGAAATGAGTAGCCAGCAATCAGTAACTACTTATAGGATATTGGTGTCAATGAATACAGTGGGTAGATGTCCTGGCCACCCCACCACCGCCCTGTAGTGCTTCTCGCTTACCCATCATCTATGCCCCAATCCCTCAAACCCCTCAGATTGTGACTACAGGGCTTTTGGGAAAGGTGCCTTATTCGGCTTCGCGCAATCCTTGGCTCCGCATCTCGCAAGCTAACTGGGACATGCGTATCTGGGTAACGTTCTGACTTAACATGAGCGGGCGGGCGCATGCATTTGCATAATGCAGTGCCACGGCATTGGGACTTTAGTTACATACGATGTAGCGTTTTAATTGTATCATAAGGTATGGGTGCAGAGGCTTATACAATGGGGAACGAGAAATTATCAGTAAAAATGTTCCTCGAAGTGGACCATAACTGGGCGACCATCTTCAGCAGCAAAGAGCTCCAAGAGCAGATTGCAGTTAGAGTTAACAACGCTCTGGGCTTTCGTGGCAAATGAAGAGTATTGAAATATCTGAAAGCTGACTTAGTGCGCTAGAAGCGTTGTTGCACCATGGAGACTTTAGTATGAACACTAGAAACAAAATAGTTACTCTGAATAGGAGGGGTTTACCGAATATGGAAATCGCCCGCAGAGTGGGAGTTAGCCGTCAATATGTATGGGCAGTGCTCAATCCCGAAAAGAGAAAGCGAAAGTATAACTTGTCTGCTGCTGTCCGCTCTGCCTTGGAAGATACGGGGATTGCGCTAATGTCGATTGCAGGTGTAGCCCGCCTGCTCGGGGTGCATCCAAATACTATCCGGCGATGGTCTGATGAAGGACTAATCCCATGCATCAGACTTGGGCCGAGGCATGATCGCCGATTTGACCCCCAGCTTGTCATGGAGACTATTTGGAAGAGCGACAGTCGCAATAGTTGAAGTGTCTTGACGAACTGCATAAAGGGTGGCTCCGAAACTCTCCATTCAGTATTAATGACTAGACTCAACTGCTACATAGAGTAAAAAGGGTTCTTGCGATCACCCATTATCTATTAAGGAAGACTGGTGCGTTTGCGATAACATTGTCCTGCTGTGCTCCAGGCTCTCTGGGGAAAAAATCTCCACGCTCCCCAGCACCTCATATTTTGACTACAGGGCTTCCTGAATACAGACTCTTGTTAGGGAGCTATCATTAACCTATAATCCTTGCTGGATAGAGGGACCTATTTGTGAGTATTATGTTTTGATTGGCTATGCTGGAAGGGAGGGAAGAGTGATATCTGGTACACCAAGAGGGGCATAGCTAAAATAACCCTAATATTAGGAATCATAACCGGGGTACTGGTGTTCATTGCGACTCTGCCACTAGGCTGGGGCAATGCAGTCGGCTGGGGGCTTCTTGCCGGTTTTGGCATCGCGCTGTGTGGCAAGGTGTACAGTTGGCTGTTCGGCGAGAGAGAGAACGGCAAATGACCGGGACCGACACTGAGCTAGGTTTGATTAAGCAGATATGCTAATAGAGAGTATATTGAAGCAGCAATTGGACAGAGAAGGAGTTCTGGATTGCCTGGAGCAGCTGAACAGACACTACAATCTACAAGTCAAGTTCAAGACTGGCTATCCCCGCAACGGTCGGAATTGCCCCTGCGCGGAGCCATATAATAGAGTGCTCATCTTTCCCCGTATCACTCTGTTATATAACAAATACGTTCTGGCCCACGAGTACGCCCACGTCACGGATTTGCCTGTTGGTACACCTGCCTTGAAATGGTTGAACAAACATGAATCTTATTGCCATGCCAGTGTCTTCGAACGTTTCTATCAGGAAGCGTGCCAGGTGATGGACATTCCTTACATACCGACTGAGAGACTACAACGAGCTCTCCGCGCCGAGCGCCAAAGACGCGGAATCCCCAAATACCGGCCAGCCAGGCAAAGATGGGAAGAAGAGGATTGAGATGACCCGCGGCAGGGCTTGAGGGGCAAACGAGGGTTGGATTTCTTTCCCTCTATATCAACTTGAGTTCCCAGACTGTGACTTTATTTGCTTAAACAGGTCGCTCTGGGTAAAATCGAGCCCCTCTTCCTCGCAGATAGCCCGACCCAGCAGGTAGTCGGTCGCTTCCTGCATGGTTACCCCCCACTTCTCGGCATAGGACCTCACAAGTTCACGGGTTGCGTAATCGACGACTAATGTTGTTCTTTCCCATTTATCGATGACGCGCTTTGTCTTCATTATAAACCTCCGTATACGATACCTTATAATAGTCTCGAGTATGTTACTTAATGTGCCATTAATTGACGGAAGTGACCGCCCTATCTGGCCGGATTGCTGCAATAATAGTTGATATCCAATCAGTGCAAGCAGCGCTTTTGGCCTATAATTGGCTTCCCTTGTTGACCTACAGACCTGGCTTTAGGAAGAACCCCCAGGCTGGGGCCGCGGCCGCCGGCCCGTTACCTTGGGGCAGGACAATCAGTCCTCGTCGGATTCTTCATCTTTTTCAGCGAGGTCTGATGCCTTCTCAATCAGTTTACTAACGATCTTCCTGGGCACTACAACCTCACTGGCGAGCACGCCCAGCCGGCGAAGCTCATCTATGACATCCTGAAGACTAGGCATCTTTAATCACCGCCCTTCTATCTAAATTTGAATCAGTCATGGCAGAGGGTTTATCGGCTAGGTAATTACTGTCCAGCAATCTTTTCAACGTGGCGTAACCTACACCCAGTTCCTTAGCCGCCTTCCGCCTTGACAGCTCTCCTGAATTGAGCCGCTCCAAAATACTTCTGTAGCGGTCTGTGAAACCTCGCCTATCGGTCACCTTGGGTCGGCCTATCCTTTTCCCCTGCCTAGCAGCTCTCTCCATGCCGGCCCGCACCCTTTCTCGAATAAGCTCAAGCTCGAACTCAGCCAGGGCAGCCAGCAGGTTCATGAGCAATCGTCCCAGGGCCGTTGAAGTCTCAAACTGCTCCCTGATGCTTCTAAATGAGATACCCAAGGTCTCCCAGACAGCGAGGGTGTTATGCATATCTCGTACGCTTCGGAAGCCGCGATCCAGCTTAAAAACAACAACAGCTTGAAATCTATGTTTAGCCGCATCATCTTGTAGCTGCCGCCAAGCCGTGCGGTGGACTATGTCAACGGCTGAGGCTGTGTCGGTATACTCCTTGTAGACCTCCCAGCCCTGGGCCGTACAGTGGTCACGCAGGGACATAAGCTGGGTTTCGGGGTTCTGGTTCTTATCAATCGTTGAGACACGGGCGTAGATTGCGACCTTCATGGCAATCTCTTTTCATACATCCCGGGATTCTTGGCTCCGTGCCACGAGCTTGCCTGGGCATGGGCTTGGAGGAAGCTCTGAAAATCTTCCTCCTTATCGAAATCCAAGGCAGCTACCCTAACACCGCAACTTATGCCCCAATTGACACCCTGGCCATCCCACTGCTCTAATTGCCGAGTGGTGGGATGCCAGTATTTACGCCACCGGACTAGGGGCTTTTTACCCAGATGCGGACAGCTTGCTCCGTGCTGCAAGCAGCCTGCATCGGGCTTTGGAGTGCACAGAGGATGTGGAGTGAGTCCAAGATGCAGGCAAAATTCTATTTCTTGGGGAAGTTTTCGCCCCATTGCTCAGTCCTCCCGCCGCGGGGAGAACAAGCTATGGAAACTTCAAAAAAGGTCTCGACTTTGGGATGTGGGAAAGTTAAGATTGGTGAGCCAATCTTTTGTGAGACAGATATACCGTGTATTTCGTCTATGTTCTGCAAAACCCTCAAGGTAAACTCTATATCGGATTCACCACAGACCTCGAAAAACGTCTACAACAACATCAAGCAGGTGAAGCAGGCTGGACTCACAGTCGTGGCCCTTGGACACTGGTTCACTCCGAGGCATCCACAGATAGAGCAAGAGCTATGCGTAGAGAACAAAGCCTGAAACGAGGCAGAACAAACCAAGAATTCCGAAAACGTCTAAGCAGTAGCCCAGCCGTAGAGCAGGTCCTTCCTGAAGGAAGGACCTGCGGAGCCAGTCTTCATAGAGGACTCAGGTTAAAATCAAGCCCTCTAACCGTCGCTCGGGATAGCCTCCAACACCTTGGCTTCCCCCTCCAGTACCTTGAACAAGGCGTCTACAACCATCGGGTCCCATTGCGGCCCGGCCCCTTTCTTGAGGATTTGAACCGCTTCTTCGTAGCTGAGTCGAGGACGATAGGGGCGGGGACAGGTCATTGCATCATAGGCATGAGCCACAGCCATTATGCGCGCCCCCAGAGGTATTGACTCCGCCTTCAGGTTCTTAGGATAACCTTTCCCGTTATACCACTCGTGGTGAGCCTGTCGAAGGCCCTGCACTATGTCATTCCTGCGAAAGCATGAATCCAGGCCTCCTGGGTAGGGAGGCTCCGCCCTTTTGTAGCGTCGTGACCCGCCTGAGGTGGGTCACGACGACGTGTGGCAATTGTATGGTGCACCATGCCCTCTTCCTTTGAATGACACTTCCTCCTTGTCGCGAGAACCGCCGACCCAGGACATCGAGCGTTAGATGAGGAAATGTAGGGGCGTTCGGCTGAACGCCCTGACGGGTAGGTTGGAGCCCGCCTCTGGAGGACGAAGCAATCTAATCGCTATCCCTGTAGTTGCCCAATTCATTGGGCTGTTTCTCCGCAGATACACTTCTTACCGTTCGCCCTGAGCCTGTCGAAGGGCCTACCGTGTTTTGTTCCCCCTTTTGTAAAGGGCGAAAGGGGGATTTAGCGCCCCCCATTTTCCATTCTCCATTCTGCCGTTCCCGCTTTCCCTTTCCAATTCCATCCCTTTTCTCTTTGCGTTCTCCGCGCCTTCAGCGGTGAATCAACTCCGTTTCAAAACTTTTCATAAAACTTCTCTCTGCCGACTCAGCGCCCTTTGCGTTGAACATCGCCCTGCGACATTTTCCCTTGACAGCACAAGAACTGATGTTCTATTATATCCCCAAAATAATATGGCTGTGCAGAGCGGCGCAGCCGTCCTTCCTCAGGAAGGACTGGGGTCTTGGGTGTCCCCATCTCCCACAAGTGTCCGCCTCCTTCTTTGGAGGGGGATTTAAGGGTTGAAAAAGATGCGCACGAGTGAAATCAAGCGCATTTTCCCCTTAAAAAAGGCGTGGGTGTGAACTGAAGATAGCGACGTTTCTTACTTGGTACTCCTGAAACACGTTGCGTTGAAGCTGGCCCTTACCCCCGGAAGTTTGCGGGATTTGACGCTGAGAAATCAAAAAAGCCTAATCCCAAAAACCGGGGCCATGCTATACCCAGAAGCCCCAGCTATCGCGATTAGAAAGAGGTAATTTCAGGGGCTCAGCCGTTTCTGAAGGATCAACTTGTCATCGCCGGGGGCATAGAAGTCGGGG
>Ga0209777_10003896_pt1 | contig 18030 bp, 20 predicted proteins | sample FrelakmetHBP12HB_FD_187147 | JGI IMG/M metagenome (GOLD analysis project Ga0209777, IMG submission 187147) | Freshwater lake sediment microbial communities from the University of Notre Dame, USA, for methane emissions studies -HBP12 HB (SPAdes)... | ecosystem: Environmental > Aquatic >...
GCAAAGGTAAATCCGATAAGCAATAACGCGAAAATCGGCAAAAGAAATTTTTTCATAGAAAAAAATAAGCAAAATAAAAATTATGCTAATTCTTTTATGTATTGTTGGAATAAATGCCCTTTTTCTTCAAAATTTTTTCGTAGAGTGTAACTTGGCGATGCAGTAGAAAGCAAGCATATTTTACCGTTTTTGGTGTACTTGTACGCAAATTTCACTGCTTCTTTCATATCGCTCGTCTGGAATATCTTTACTCGGATAATTTCCTTGCCTGCAGGTGTATCCTCATCCTTGAATGCTTGTGCTATTCTCTTACCTGAATCCGGAAACAAGACCACATTTCTGATGCCGTATTTACGGATGCATTGGATGAGATCATCAAAGACATATCCTCTATCGGTTCATCAAAGGAAAATAGTATCAATATTCTTTCCGAAGGTTTGAATAGCTTGAATCGTACTTTCTGGTGTCGTAGAAATCGCATCGTCGACCCATTGAATCCCTCCATAGGTTCAGATATTCTCCATTCTATGCGGAAGTCATTTGAATGTTGCTAAAGTTTTTTCAAGTATTTTGTACTCTATTTTCATAATATCACAGATACCAAGTACCGCGCAGATATTCATCATATTATGTTCTCCCTCAAGAAGAATAGAATCGTCATCAAAGATCTGTTTTTTCTTTGCAAAAAACATTCCATCCTTATAGGTATAATTCCCTTTTTGTCAGAATGTACGGATAGCAAATTCCTTGATATCTTCCTTATCTAATTCATATTTAGTGATTATTTCATCTCTGACAAGATTGTACTTACTTCCATTGAGGAGATTGAGTTTTGCATCTTTGTAATTTTCGAATCCATCATGCCGATCGATATGATCTGAATAGATGTTAAGCAGGATGCTTATGTAATTGTTTTTTTTGAGTCATTCGAGCATGTAGCTTGAGACCTCAAATACTGCGTATTCGTTTTTTTGTGATGCAGGATTCTTGATATCCAGATAATTAAGTACCGGATTCCCTATGTTCCCAATCAATTGAACATTCTTTTTTGCATTTTTGAGGGTTTCATAGATCAAAGTACAGGTCGTAGATTTTCCTTTAGTACCGGAAACTGCGATAATTTTTCCTTGATAGTAATCAAAGAATATCTGTGCCTGAGAGGTGATCTTATGTTTATATGGATATATCTTACTATGATAGAGTGAAATTCCCGGTGTTTTGATAATCAGATCAAATTTTTTAAGCGTATCAAGATAATTCGCTCCCAAAATAATATCAAAATCCGGATCTATACCAAAGGTCTGATTGAGATATTCCAGATTAGCTGCCAATCATTCGATTTTTTTCGCTCCATCTAAAATGGTGATATTCCTGGGTGAAATACCTATTTTTAAGAGAAACTGGAGAGAAGATTTTCCCTCTCTTCCATACCCTAAGATGGCAATTTTCTTGTTTTGAAATTTTTCAAAACTTATCATATATCATAATCAGGATATAAGACTTTTTATGTCTCGAATATAGTGTTTTGTACAATAAATGCAATGTAATATATTTTTGAAGAAAAATATATACATCCTCCTTCAAAAAAGGTTTTTGATTTTTGATTGAAGGATGTATGGTTGCTATCATAATAATTCCTCATTACACTTCGGACTTATTTGGATAGCAACTATAATTTCGAAATCATAAAAAATCTCATAAAAATTCGAATTTTTATTGTTTCTCAATTTAAAAAATGATGACAAAATACGTCATCATTGATTGTGTGTTTGATTTTTGGAAGATTTTTTTTCAAGATGCTTCATTGCTTTGGTTTGATAATACCCCCGTAATAAGGTACGTCCAAGGAAAAACAGTGCAATACCTGCTAATACTAACAACGGAACAATGAACCAATTTTGATTTGTTACTACTTCTGGCATAATTTGGTTTTTTGGTTTGAGTAAATCTTATAACATATTAAAGCCATATTGCAAGTCTTTTTTTACAAAAGATGATTAAAAATAGCCATCTTTCACTGCTTGATTTTCTCCGTCTAATAGCTATCGTACAGATGCCTTTATTTTTCCTTTGTAAGGAATGAAAGCTTTCCAGACCTTCTATTTCACCTGATATGACTTTGATCCAAAGACCCTCAAAGCCTCTTTTTTTTATTCTTTTGATCATGAAGTCAATTTTACCGAAACCATCGATTTTACCTGCCATGGATTCACACCGATCACCACTAGAGATCCTGAAATAATGAACACTCTCCTCTTCCATCTTTCGTTAGCGGTGGGTGTCAGCTATTATAAGCTCTACCCTACTGAAAATTTAGTCATAGAAAGCGGTTCGCTCAATGAAGATCAGCAACAATTCTGGATAACCTTTTATACCCAGGGATTGGGAGAATTCTTCTTTAGAAACAATCTTTCACCGAAGTGACTCATAAACTTTGTCAATGGAGGAAAAGAAACGCCTCATAAGCTGTTTTCATCATCTTCAAAGACTCCTATGGTTGCTTTATGATGAGGGAAAGACAGTCTTTTAAGTACAGAACTCATCAAAAAGCTGAACATACCATTTTATACCTCTACCTTCGGCAAGGATTATTATCTCCACAAGATTGTAGGCGAAAAAATTGGAGCGCCAAGATTGCTTATGACCAGAGAACTCGATCCTAAGCTCTTTGAGATGAACCAGCAAGGATATTACAACGGCCATGTGCCTATCAGCGGAATCATCGCTTTTGTTCTTACGACCGCCGCATATCTCTACGACTATACCTATATCATCATGTCCAATGAAAAAAGCGCCAATGAAGGGAATACCGTCATGGATGGCATTGAAATCAATCATCAGCGAAGCAAAAGCTATCAATTTGAATCAGATTTTTCCAAATATATCAAAAAATATCTCTCTTCTGACGTAGAATATTTCAGCTTACTGAGAGGGATGTATGAACTCAAGATAGCGAAACTATTCAGTCAATATCAGCAGTATTTCGATATCTTCAGCAGCTGCAACAACAACTTCAAGATCATAGAAAGCAACAAGACTACGGCTCATCGCCGATGCGGTATCTGTCCGAAATGCGCCTTCGTCTATGCAACTTTAAGACCGTTTCTCAGCGATGAAGATACCCAAAGAATTTTCGGCCAGGAATTGTATGAAAATAGCGAATTGACTACCACCTACAAAGAACTTCTTGGTATCGATGGCATCAAGCCGTTTGAATGCGTCTGAACCAATGAAGAAGTGACGTATGCGATGTATTTGCAATATGAAAAAATTAAGAATATTTCACAGATTCCGCCGATTATGGAACTGTTCAAAAACGAGATATTACCTAAACTATCTTCGAATGAGCTCCTGATGTTAGAAAAGAAACTTTTCACCTTGTATACAGAAGAAACCAATATACCAACAGAATTCCAAGCCATTTTACCTGTGTAATTGTAATATATGATCAATGATTTTAAAAATACACAATGAAGTGAGGAACAAAAAACACTTTGTCCTGAATGACTTATCGAAAGTGATCCTTCTCTCAAAGCGATAGTCAATCCAAATAGAGATGATGCTCAAATTTATTTTAATAAACTACAGTTGGCAAAACATTGCAACAAAGATCACTGTCATCATCGAAAAAGTTGTACAGAAGACATAAGGGAAAAACTTATCGTCATGTTTGATACGTTTGATAAAGATAATAAGAACTAGAATAAGACATATTAAATATATTTTATATACACTGTCAATCTTATTTCCTTCCCAAGACAGTGTTTTTTTGATTATTTACGTAACGGGGATATAATAGTAGTGTATAATTCTTTACCGTTTGAAGCACTACAATGATCAAAACACTTACACGCCACTATCGCAGGATACCTAAGGTAGGTAAACTCCTTTTCGGAATTGCTTTCTTTTTGGGAGTTTTTTTGTTTACCTTCAAATTCATGTATGCGGATAGTATTCCCTTTCAAGATCAGCTTACCGGTATGTTTACTTGGCTAAATACTGGATACTACTCCAATACCTATTTCCATTTTGGAGGAAATAACTTCGTAGGTATTATCTTCTGGTCAGGCAGTACTGAAACACTTTCTACTCCACAAAACATTATCATCAGTGGATGAGCACAACAAATCAACTGTTATAAGCATCTAGTAGGAATCTATTATAATAACCAAAGAGGACGAAGAATCTGGCCGCTAGATACCGGTAATCTTGCTATTCTCAGCGGACAAGGATCAGGATGATATGAAACTATGACTATGACTTGATGATTTTATACTGATTGTACCTGATCGATTGGATATAACCCTCAAAGTAATGACGTCTATGGACAAATAGATCATACCATTGGAGCACAAACAGGATTTCGTATGATAGCTTGAGTAAGCTATAATTTTACGGGTAATGCTATCAGTGGAGCGGTTTTTGATCATACCTTTAAAATCGATACGTGATGAGTACATACGGGATTTATGTTTGATACCGAGGGAGGTATCGCTGAACTCAGCATGAATATGCCATGGTGTCAGGATTTTCAATCAACATCTGGAACTTGATGATTTACTGTACCACAGTGAAGTTGAGGTAATATCGTCTTTAATTGTCGGGGACAGAATGTAAGCGGATATCGATTCAAAATATTTGCTTCTGGATCTATTTTAACAGCAGATTTTTTAGACCCATATACATGAAGTTCCGATATGTGGTATCTTACCTGATGAATTTTAACTACAGGTGACTATGTTGCTAGTTGTACAGCTATGTGACCGACTGGTGGTCCTGACTGTGCACAAATACCATTCCATGTAGGATGAACATGATCACTACCTTCATCAGGAACATGTGATCCAAACTTCCAGGGAGAAATCACTTTTGCTTCACATTTTGGAAGCACCGTCATCAATAGTTCACTTGGAACATATTATACCAATAAGACAGGCATAAATCTTCAAATAGGAGCTACCGAACCTACACACTATGATGTCTATGGAGATTTTTCATGACTTCATTTATCAGGACCTTATAATGGGACATGAATATTTATGTATATTCTATCTAATATTGATCTCCTCTATCCAGATACATGGAATAATTTTCCTACCATCACCTTCGATACAGGAGCATGTACCTATTCAGATGCTGCTAAGAGAGTCTATGTAGATACTCAAGCACCTACTGCGCCATCTATTACTGCACTGAGTGTAACCAATCTTTGCCCATCTACTTGACTCAATATTACACGAAGTGGTTCATATGATACATGATCAGTACTTTCACTATTGCCTCTGAACTACAAATATGAAGTCTATAACAATAGTGGAATGGCAACTGGTATGGTCTTAAGCTGAACTACTACAGGCACTTCAGTTAATATCACTATCTCATTGCTTCCTCTTGGAACTTACTATATGAAAATATCAGCTGTAGATATCGTAGGCAACATATCTGCATATTCTAATAGTATCAATTTCACTACTTCACAGCAATATTGTGGTGGAGGTAGCGGTGTAGTCATTGTCACGCCAACCATCCGGTTGAGAAATGTAAACCTCGATACGGTATATAGATCAGATCCTATCCGGATCCTTGGATTAACCGGGCCTACATTGGTAAGCATTTCCAAGTGAATGCTCTTCCTCAACAACAGTACAGGCGGCAATTGAACTACGGGTATGGTAACGTCAGCAGATACGCTCTATATAGAACTTATCTCTAGTGATGAATATGATACTACCGTCACTTCAGAACTTCATATCCTTGGACTTACCGGAACATTTTCTGTCACTACCAAGAAAAATAATTGTTCACTCACTGCTGCAGAGAAACTTACCATAGAAAACATCTATGCAGATATCAAAGATCAATACAACGATAACCTCTCTCTCTATTCTGACTTCTTGAATACGTTCCAAAGCATGGTACAAGACGAGTCAGATCTCAGTAATAGCTGTACATTGGATTACCTACTTTCATTGATTCAAAATGATTATGGAGCTGAAGGCATCGACACCAGCAACCATATCACACCGAATTGCAAGGAATATAGCATAGGATACGATACTGATCAAGAAGCATATTATGCTCCTGAGATGGCTATTAGATATTACTTTGTAAATCGTGAATCACTTATCAGGCATCTTGATTATTACAACCCTGGAGATTGTCATATCAACACCTATGGAGATAATTTACGAACAGCTAATACTTCTGATCCTATGAAACATACCGCTCCAAACGGAAAAATCTATCACCTCATAGGACAATATGGCGGCTTCTCCGCTACAGAGTTTACTACGCCGAAATATTTTGATTCTTTAGCAAGCATCCAGACATATATTGACCTTAGAAACCCTCCAAAAGATATTTGGACGCATACTGTGGATACTATGTTTATTCCTATAGTCTATGCTGCACCGAATGGAAAAGAATATAAAATATATAAAACTGACAGATGATACATGTCATATAAACTCATGAAAGTAAGATACTACGCAACACTATCTGAACTCAAGAACTACATCAATACAAATAATCCAAGCAAGTGGTAATTTAACTCTTATGTATTCGCTCATGAAATCACCATTTCATCACCTCAGGTATCCCGAACAGCTCTTTGATCATTTTCACCAGAATCTGCATCATGCTTTTGCACTTTTCGCATTAGCGATTATTTGAATGCTTCGAGGCGCATCACATATCTTGACGCCGACTTCTGCAAGCCGGCAATGGTGAGGTTTTATCACGAGTGATTTTCGGGATCAGCATCCTTCTAGCGGAAATATCACGTATGCACTGTTTGGAGACGGAACACCAGGTTCTACTGCATATACCAGACTCCGAAGTTCTAGCTGTGTACCTACGAATGTACAAGTGTTGCCTTCAAGCTTTTCAGGATGAGCAGGAAATTCAAATACTATATATATCCTCAATCCAGGAACGTACACCCTTACAAGCCCTATATCATTCAATTCAAAATCTTGTTCAGCAATAATAGGTACGGGTGATGTTATCATCAAGGAATCATGAAGTAATATAGCTGCACTACTGAGTTCCAGCAATATCATTATTGATAATATCAAATTTAATGGACAAATTTCAACATCCATGGGAATACAATTAAGTTGATCCTCTGATATAACACTTAATAATATTGATGCTTATCAAAATACAGGATATGGAATATATATGTGAGCTACCAATAATATTTCCCTCTACAATTCACGTTTCTATAATAATACTGTATGAGTGTATCCGTATAGCAATACAACAATAAATAACTCACAATTCTTTAATAATTCTGAATGAATATATCTCAATCAAAATTACAATATATCAATAAACAACTCACAGATTTATAATAATACTCATTGAATAAGATTAGGTTATTATGCAGGTCCTCCTTTTGGTTGTGTACTTTCAATTTGTTTTCTTTTGTCAGGTTGTTCAACTATTGATTTTAATAATAGTATAAATAATTCTATTATATATGATAACAATCAAGGTATATATGCAGATAACTGTTGGACTACTACTGATTGAACACATGATTTTACTCATACATATAATCTCAATAACACAAAAATCTATAACAATAATTATTGAATTATATCATATTCAGGACATCCTGATATAAAATACTATTCGACATTACAATTTTTTGCTAACTCTAATAATACAGGATGAACAAATATTTTATCGCAATGAATTAGTTCTTCTATACCTTCATGGACTGATGGACAACTAGATGAAGCAACTATCGCTATGGATTATGATCAAGTAACTAATCCGCAAAACGGAAGCGGAAAATGGTTGCTTAGTGGAACCAATCGAAATGTTTTAACAGGTGTACAATGATTTGATGTAACTAAACAACCTATCAGATATATCTTCTGAGGGAATATTCTCAAACAGATTACGCCGGTTTGGTATGATTCTAGCACCTTGACAGAATACGGTAACGATGGAGCGGATTATACTACGACGAGATATATCGCCGAACCAGAATCTAGTTTATCAGCCACTCAGCAATTATTGGTCAATCAGTATTTCTGATCAGGATCTATTTATACCCAAAACCGGCAGACTAATGGATGTTCACTTTCTGCCTTCCAGGTAAAAACACTTACCGGTGGTATATTTAATGCTACAAACAATAAATTTGAAGATCATACTATCTATATCCTTACCGGTGGTGAATATAAATCCACGGCTACAGGTAATGCTTTCGTCTTTAATGGAAACTGTATAGCGTTGATAGGTGCTGATAATACGATATTCACCAAAACAGTTGCTAATAATAGTATGTTCTATGCAAACAACAAACGCAATATCATCATAGATAACATCAAAGTGGATGGAACATATATTGTATTTTGAAATATCATGATTCCAAATAATCAAGTTCCAACAGCTATAGAATTTGATGGAGCTAGCAATAATAATACCTTCAATAATGTGCAAGTATATAACAATTCACAATATGGAATTTACCTCGGATTATTATCACATCACAACACCATCATAAATGCTCAGCTTTTCAATAATGGTATTGCGGGTATGTATCTCTACTACGCTTCTAATTATAATGTCATCAATAATACTCAGATTTATAACAATGGTACGTATGGTATCCGGTTCGCTAACGGTTCAAGCAGAAATACCATGAACAACTTTCAAGCATATAACAATGGTATCTGAGTATTCTGAGATCTTACTACTCAAGAGAATATCCTCAATAGAGCTGCTATCTACAACAACAGTACTGCCGGAATCTATTTCAAAAATTCTTCCGGCAATATGCTCAACGATGTAAGAGTATATAATAATGCTATAGGTATCAGAACGCTCTATAGTTCCATGGGTAATAAATATTATGGAGATTTAAAATTGTCTGGCAACTGATCAGATTTTGATGGAACAAGCGGCAATGATAGTTATCTAGCTCCTGGCTCTGCCGGACTCTTTCCATATGGATGAACATTAACTACAGGAACTAATATGGCATCATGTCTTTATGCTACCAATCCAACACTTTCTGGAACAATAATTACCTTATTAAATACTAATTGTAACAATACATGATTTAATGCTGCATTTCAATCACCATCTGATACCTATGTAAACTATATGTTCTGACTCAATATGTACAAACAAAAAGTTCCTGTCAGATATGATAGTGGAAATACGCTTGTACAAATTCCATCACAATATGACCCAACAAAATATATTGCTGAACTTTTCGCTATCCGAGATACAACTCCAGAGGGGGTAAGCTTTCTATGAAGCGGTTCGGCAGAATTGAATACATGGTATACTACAGAAGTATATACTGCTGGGACAGTGAATATCCCGGTACTCGCTACATTATTTTTTGATCCTCTCACCACTTCCGGATATCTGATCATCAGCGGAGTTAATACAGGACTTACCTGAATGGTGAACAACGGAGATACGATCCAGATAAAATTACTCACGAGGACAGGATATAATGAAACGACCACAGGAATGATTACCATATGAACAGTCACGACGTGATTTACGGTAAAGACAAGATGAGTGAGTCAAACCCCTACGACATGATCATTCGCTTTTGCTAATCTCACGAGTATACCCGTAAACACCTTTACCGGAAGCACCGTCACTGTCGCTGGTATCGAAACAGGTGTTACGGCATCTATTATCTTCAGTCCTCTCACCACTTCCGGACGACTGGAAATATATTCATGAGGTACGCTTGTAAGTTCAGGAACAACATGATTCGTATATAATGGAAACCAAGTAAAAGCTATCGCACAAAGCAGTTCAGGATTATCACAAACGGTTACCGGAATAGTAACCATAGGTCTAGGAACAGGTGTATTCACTATCATGACTAAATGATTTGATGTAACTCCTCCAAGCACCCCAACTATCACATATCCACTTAGCGGCGAAGAATTATTCTTTATAACATTTCAATGGACGGCAAGTACAGATACAGGTTCAGGAATCGAAGGATATGTCTATGAAATATCTGATGACAGTAACTTCACGGATATCATCAATACGTGATTCATAGAAACCGTTACGGGAACCACAGGATCTCCAACTACGGAGTTTGATGCAAACAATGATACATACTACTGGAAAATACAAGCTAGAGATAGAGATGGAAATACGTGATCACGGAGCAATACCTGATCTTTCAAAGCTGTAGATTTCGATAGCTGGGATTTCAATGAAAAAACAAACGCTAATCTCAGAACCGACTATGACTCAGAAGAGATCACCCTTGAGGGTATCAAACCTGGATTGTCCGTTTGGGCTTCGATCGATGGAAATGGAACACTCTACAAAAACGGAACCGATAAAGGTACAGGTACTTTTGTACAAAACGGAGATGATCTCTATGTCACCGTAAGATCAAGCAATAGATATGATAAGACTGTTTCTTCACTGCTCACCATAGCGAATAGATCATTGGAATTTGCTGTAACTACTAAACAAGAATCAGACAATGCATGCACCTTATCAGATGACGATAAAACCATGATCCAGACTATCTATGATAGTTTAGTGCAGAATTATTCAGGAGATGAGAATAAATTCGATGAGTTTCTTAATACCATGCAAAGCATGCTTAATGATGAAATCGATTTCTCCAACGATTGTAATCTCCAATATCTGGAAGATCTTATCAATTCAGAACTCGGTACGAATCTAAGCGGAACAGTAACAACCGGCACTCGGATTGCGCCAAACTGTAAGGAATATCCAATAAGTTTCGATAATGTAAGAATAGCATATACTTCTCCAACGTTTAAGGTAATAACCTACTTTGCAAACCATGATTCGCTTACCAGATATATAGATTCAAAAAACCCTGGAGATTGTCATATCAATACCTATGGAGTTTCATCATGGATCTTCAGCAATACTGATCCAAGCAAACATATCGCTCCAAACGGAAAAGTATATATTATCACCTCTGATAGCCAGTGATATACTTCCACCGATTTCGCAGTAACCAAATACTTTAGCACCAACAGTGCGCTTAGCAGTTATATCGATAGTAAAAATCTGCCACAAGAGATTCGAAGCCATCAAGTAGATACGAATTTCACTCCACAGACGTATATAGCCCCAAATGGAAAAGACTATACTATCTACAAGACAGACAGATGATACATGTCGTATAAACTCATGAAAGTCAGATACTTCTCTACCCTCGCAGATATCCAATATTTCATCAGTCACAACAATCAAAAATAATACTAATTTCAAAACAGAGAAACTCTGCATCGGATGCAGGGTTTTTTGTATATTAGGAATGTACTTGATTTTCACATAATACTTCCTATAAACATCACATAAAAATAAAAAGTCAAATTATATAACTAAAATAAAAAATCGTATGAAAGAAAAAAACTTCGAATCGTATGCGTTACGCGAACTGCAACAAGCGATTATTGGAAAAGCTCTGGAAATCGGAGCCATCAAAATCCGTCCGACAGATCCTTTCACCTGGGCCTCAGGATACAAGATGCCCATCTACAATGACAACCGTATGTTGTTGGCACTTCCTGGAACCAGATCTATGGTCGTTGCAGGACTTTCCAAACTATTGAAAAATGAAGGCATCCAACCTCAAGTCATCGCCGGTACGGCGACCGCAGGTATCCCCTGGGGAGCTATGCTTGCTTATGATCTTGAACTGCCCTTCGCCTATATCCGAGACAAACCAAAAGATCACGGACTTAAAAACCGGATTGAAGGAATGGATTCCGATAAGGATTTCAACAATGCCAAAGTGATCGTCGTCGAAGACCTGATTTCTACCGGTGGCAGTTCTGCCAATGCCGTACAGGCCGCGCAGGAAGCAAAAGGGAATGTATATTCATGCCTTTCCATATTCAATTATGGATTTCCGGAAGCACAACAGCTTTTCGCCAACCTCACACCACCGGTCATGGTACAATCACTCATCACCTATCCCCGGCTTCTTGAAGAAGCTGTAAAGGTGAATTACCTGAAACCCGATCAGATCGAGATGCTCAAGGACTGGAGCAAAAGTCCACTTGAATGGGGAGCAAAAAACGGTTTCCCGAAAGTAGAAAAAGAAAAATAAAAAATAAATTATTAACAAAGAAAAAAGGAGTAAAAAAATTATGAACAACGCAAAATTATTTGGACAAATCAAAGAAAAAGGATCGTTCCTCTGCATCGGTCTGGATACCGATCTCAAAAAGATCCCTCCATATTTACTGGAGACAGAAGATCCGCAGTTTGAATTCAATAAACAAATCGTAGATGCGACAGAACATCTCGCCATTGCCTACAAACCGAATCTTGCATTCTACGAAACCTATGGTGCTAAGGGATGGACTTCGTTAGAAAAGACAGCAAATTACATCAAAGAAAGATATCCTGAAATTTTCCTTATCGCCGATGCAAAACGCGGTGATATCGGAAACACATCAAAAATGTATGCGGAAGCTTTCTTGAAAAACATGCCGTTTGATGCGATAACCGTAGCACCTTATATGGGAGAAGATTCAGTAAGTCCTTTCCTGGAATTTCCCGGCAAATGGGTGATACTATTAGCTCTCACATCAAACAAGGGTTCGGACGACTTCCAGCATATTATCAATGTAGATGGAGGAAATAGGCTCTATCAGGAAGTTCTTACCAAATCCCAGAACTGGGGCAATAAGGAAAATATGATGTATGTCGTCGGTGCGACACGTGCTGAAAAATTAGAAGAAATCCGCAAGATTGTACCCGACCATTTCCTTTTGGTTCCTGGTGTAGGAGCACAGGGAGGCAGCCTCGAAGAAGTAGCCAAATATGGCATGAACGATTCCTGCGGACTGATAGTCAATTCATCACGTGAAATCATCTATGCCGGCAATGACGAGAACTTCGCAAAAGCTGCAGCTAAAATCGCTTACGATAAATATCAGCAACCGATGAATAATCTTCTCATCGAAAAAGGATTGTTGATATAATAAATCTTTTACAATATCACATTTCGCTCCGGTTATAACCGGGGCGATTTTTTTTAATAAATCCTCCTGTGCTTCCGCACCACCCCTCCTTTAAAATAAAGGAGAACAAAAAAAGGCGAATAATATTCGCCCCTACTATAATGTCATAATTTTCTAAGTTCTAAAGCCTGTCTGCGGTAGGTAGGTCTAAGCACTAAGTTCTCATTCGTTTATTATCTTGTGCATGATACCGTTGATAAGTTTCGGTGCTCATTCATCTGAATATCTTTTTGCGAGCTCTATCATTTCATTGAGCAGAACTTCTTTGGGTGTATCCAATTCTTTCCATTCCGTATAGCCAAGCAGGAATATCGCCTGATCCAAGGGATCCATTTGTCTGTATTCAAAGGTCTGAGCGTAACTATTCACCTTCTGGAGTATTTCATCGATATATTTCGTGAATTGGATTCCTACCTTGGAGATGTAATCGAAATCGATATCTTCAGTCAATCGTTCATCGAAGAAACAGTCAACAAATTCTTTGAAATCCTCAAGCGTATATATCGTCAAATGTGTTCTTATCTGTTCTTTGAGTTTTTCCTTTTCTTCGTCATACATCCCCGTATCCGTCTTGAAGATATAATCGATGAATAACGATTCCGTGAGCACCTTATCCTGCAAAAGCAGATTAACAAAAAAACAATGCTGATACAAATAGGAAAGTACTATTTTTCTCGCATTGATTCTCTGTTTGATATTCATGGGTTGAGGTGAAATGAACTAAAGATCTATCTTCTTCTGTGAGGTAACGACATGTTATGCATCCACTACCTTCTCTTTACTCTTGCTTTTTATCGTCAATATTTGTTTCCCTTTGTAATATCCGCAAACAGGACAAACTCTATGAGAAAGCTTCTTTGCTCCACAGTTTTTACATACGGAAATCTGGTAGGTATCTACCATTCTTTTGATATTTAATCCTTCCCAGGTGGAATGCCTCTGGTGTCCTTTCGCTTGGGAAATCTTCTTTTTTGGTCCGATTGTCATAACTAACGATAAAACGATAAAACGACTAAGCGACGAAACGACGTATCGATAAAAGCGTTTAAGCGTTTAAGCGTTTGGTCGTTTAATCCATTTGTTATTTAATGTCTACAATAGTCTTGAGATATTTCCTTCCGTCAAATCTAGCTACTTTTTTCTTACTGAAAGTAACCGTACCATCAACTTTTGCATGAATAGTAAAATCACTACCTGTGTAGGCGTTTTTCCCGCATTCGTATTTAGATCATTTCTGTCTGATGATGATATTGCCTGCAGTAGCTTTCTGTCCTCCGAAAACCTTCACTCATCTATACTTTGGTTTCGAATCTCTAAGGTTTTTTGCCGATCCTCCGGCCTTTTTGTGTGCCATTTTACTTTATAACGATTAAACAATAAAGCGACTTAGTTATAATAGTTAATTCCTTGATTACCTAATTACTGATTACCTATTGCATATTCAAAAAATCTGTAATTTGTAATCAATTAATTGAATAGTTTATATAACGATTCTGATATTGTTTTCAAGCTTTACTCTTGGATATCTATTCCATGACTTTTTCTGTAAATTTCACCTACCGGCAAGAGTCTTCCGATGATAACGTTTGATTTAAGATCAGCGAGCTTATCGATAGATCCCTTGAGAGATGAAGCTACCATAACCCTGATAGTTTCCTGGAATGATGCAGCAGAAAGCCATGAATCGGTTTCTTTGGCGATACTGGTCAATCCGAGAGCCAATCTTTTTCCCTTCGCTGCTTTTCTTCCTTCAGCCTCAAGTTCTTTGTTTATTTTGATAAATTCTTCGTATTTAGCATAGGTTCCCGGGATGAAACTGCTATTTCCAGAATCTTCGATAAAGACTTTGGAGAATAATTGTTTCACGACCACTTCGATATGCTTGTCATTAAGATCCTGTCCTTGAGATCCATATACTTTCTTGATTTCCTTGATGATATATTTCTGCGCTTCAAGATCGCCTACGATATCCTTATATTCCTTGATAGCTAATGCGCCGTTGGTAAGTATTTCTCCCTTAAACACTTCTTCTCCGTCTTTTTTGATAGCGTTGAGTCATGTCAAAGATTTGATATATTCTTCCTGGATTCCGAGTATAATATGATCCGCTTTGATCTCTAACACTTTTCCAGCTTCTTTGATTTTGAGCTTGCTTTTCCCTTTGGATGCAAAGACTCATCATTTTTTGAGTTCTTCTCATTTTTTGACATCCACCTTGTATCAGCTCTTGAGCAGATAGGTCTTTTTCTGATATTCAGAAACCACTTTTACATATCTTACTTTATTCGCTTCATAGAAAGAAACTTTTCCGTCAAACGGTGCAATGATTGCAGGCGTTTTCGGATCCCTTACTTCAAATAATTGTTTTACCCTATCGATACCTAGCGTTGTAGCATCTCCTCATTTTGCAACTCATCCTTCATGGAAAGTACTCAAGGTCAATTGTGTTGACGGTTCTCCGATGGATTGCGCAGCGATGATTCCTACCGGCACTCCTATTTCCACCATTCTTCTCGTGGAAAGATCGGTACCATAACATTTCTGACAGATTCCGCTGATGCTATGACAAATAAGCGGAGTCCTTACCTTTATTTCTTCTATATTCATCTCTTGAATGAGTTGTACGTTTTCTTTATCCAATAGATCATCCTTACTCAAGATGACATTCTTTTTCTTATCAAGGATATCTTCAGCAAGTATTCTACCGCTGATAATATTGTAAAAATTATCTCCTTTGAGTTCAGATTCCTGTTTAGTGTAGGTGACGTATTTATCTGTTCCACAATCATGTTCTCTGATAATCACTTCCTGTGATGCATCACACAGTTTTCTCGTAAGATATCCTGATTCTGCAGTTCTCAATGCCGTATCAGCTTTTCCTTTTCTTCATGCGTGCGCAGAGATGAAGTATTCGATAGGTCTGAGTCCCTCTACATATGAATTTTTGATCGGAAGTTCGATGATCTCCCCTTTTGGATTGACAACTAGACCTTTCATACCTGCAATCTGCGTCATATGTGTCTGTGAACCTCTCGCTCATGAATCCACCATCGTATAGAGATCTTGTCCTGGTGTGGTGATTCATTTCAAACTTTCTTCAATTTTTTTCTTGATATCAGTCCATATTTTTACGATAAACCTGTGTTTCTCTTCTTCAGAAAAGAATCCTTTGAAAAAATATTTATAGACTTCGTTCGCTTTATTATCTCCATTTTTAAGTTCTTCTTCTTTTTCTTTCGGCACCTTCATATCAAGGATATTGACTGAGGTTGCTCCCAAGGTAGCATATTTAAATCCAAGATCCTTGATATCATCAGCTACGTATACTGTCGTCTGCATATCATATTCATCGAAGATCCTGCTCAATAATTTTTTAAGATCCTTATTTTTGAGTTTATTATTAATGAATCTGATTTTTTCAGGTAATACGGAATTGAAGATAACTCTTCCTACCATGGTCTCGATCGGTTCCTTATTATAATTCAGGATAATCTTATCTTTTACAAAAATCTCTCCGTTAGCATAACTATTGAGTACGGTCTCTATATCAGGAAATATTCATCTTATCGGTTTTTTTGTCCATTCTTCTTCTGTCGTATATTTCGGAGTCCTTGGATCGTAAAAATCCGTCAAATAATATATACCGAGCACCATATCTTGTGAATGTGCGATAGTCGGTTCTCCTGATCCCGGCTTCAAGATATTCTTATCAGCTGCGATAAGCTCTCTCGCCTCTTTTTGCGCTTCATCTGAAATCGGCAAATGGATTGCCATCTGATCTCCATCAAAATCGGCGTTGAAGGAAGGACACACCAATGGATGGATTCTTATTGTCTTTCCCGGCATCAGAATGATCTTGAACGCTTCGATAGAAAGTCTGTGCAATGTCGGCGCACGATTAAGCAATACCCATTTATCTTTGATCACTTCTTCGAGGAATTTCAACGCTAACGGCGATTCTTCCTTAATAAGCTTTTCAGCTTGTTTAGGCGTATATACGATTTTTTTCTCGATGAGTTTTCCGATGATAAACGGTGTGAACATTTTTACCGCGATATAAATCGGCAATCCGCATTCGTCAAGTTTGAGCTCAGGACCTACAGTAATGATTGATCTTCCTGAGTAATCCACTCTCTTTCCGAGCAGGTTCTTTCTGAAGATACCCTCTTTACCGGAAAGCATATCTGACAATGATTTGAATACTTTGATACCTGCACCGCTACTTCCGGCAGCACCGGCTTTTTCTCCTACGAGAAGATTATTCACTGATTCCTGCAATAATCTGATCTCGTTTTTCTTGACGACATCAGGCATCCCCACTTGGATCATTTTTTTCAATCTGATATTTCTCATCAGTACGCGTCTGTAAAACAGATTAACATCCGATGATGCGAATTTTCCTCATTCTAATTGCACTACCGGTCTGAGATCAGGCGGGATGACGGGTAGTTTCCTGATGATCATATTTTCCGGTTTCACTCCAGAGACATGCAGGTTGATCAGCAATTTGATCAATGAAATAAGCTTTTTCCTCTGTTCCTCTGATTTCGTATTTTTGAATGTCTGGATGGTTTTCTTGATATCCTTTTCTACATCGATTTGCTGTAACATTCTCAAAATAGCTTCAGGACCTGATTGGAACACGATCATATTGGAAAATCTCGCAAAAATATTCCTGAAATCGTTTTCAAAGATGGTTGATCCGACTTGCAAGTCAGAAATGATGGATTTGATCCTATTGAATTCTTTTTCTAAAGAATCTTTATTATCATTGAATAATTTTTCCAATTCTTTCATCTTCTTTGGATTTTCTTTTTCTTTTGCTATTTCATCCTTGTATAACTGTTCAAGTTCCTTTATCTTAGCGTCAAAATCTTCTTTGATCTTTTCTTTGACCTTCTTTTCAAAGTCCTTGTCGATTTTCTGGACCATGACATATTTTACGAAACTCAATATCTTGTCGATTTCATTGGAAGAAAGACCGAGCAATTGAGTTTCGTAAAATATG